>Ga0308420_1000375_pt1 | contig 21505 bp, 13 predicted proteins | sample HotsprSampleMS55_FD_203802 | JGI IMG/M metagenome (GOLD analysis project Ga0308420, IMG submission 203802) | Hot spring phototrophic mat microbial communities from Mushroom Spring, Yellowstone National Park, Wyoming, United States - 20090730_MS55 ... | reverse complement strand
TACATTTATTTATGAGTTCAAAGACTTTCTTTTGTTCTTCTTTATACACGGATTCAATTAAATTTTTACCAATAATTTCAGTATTACCATAAATCCATTGAAATTTTTCTCTAAATGTTTTGTTTACATAAGTAAAATTACCTTGAATATCTGTTTTAATGACATATATATTTTTAGCATTTATGATGGAACTCAATTCGCTTTCTCGTTCTTTTAATTTTCCCTCAATAAGTTTTCTTTCAGTTATATCAACAATTGATAATAATAGAAATCTGTTATTATCAATTTTATTTATATATTTGTCAATTATAATTCTTCCGTAAATAAGAACAATTATTGGCGTTGAATTAAATCGCTTCAATCTTAACTCTAAAGTTTTACCTTCAGGGTTATTGTAAAAAGATTTATATCTTGCTAAGAATTCAGATTTATCTTCTTCGAAAATAAAATCATTAAAATTTTTCCAAATAAAATTAGAAGTATCTTCACTATTAACCATATAAGCAAAAGTTTTATTAAACTGGATTATTTGGCCAATATCAGATAAAATTACATGACCATTTGGAGCATAATCAAATAGATCTTTATAACTGTTCCTGGTATCTTCTAATTGTTTTTGAATATTTCTTAATTCTTCATTCTGCAGTTCAAGTTCAATTTGATAAACTTTTAACTCGTGAATTAATTCATTTAATTCTCTATAAGATATATTTTTATCAATATCCTTATTTTGACTAATGAGCAATTCAGCTTTTTTGCGTAAAAGATCAAATTTAATGATTGATTCATTTTCCATAGAGAAACTTAAAATTTTTTTTATTAAACTTCATCGAAAATGGCTGCAAATCTATCATCTGCAATTTTGTAAGCTTTAATCTTTAAAGTTTTTTTTAATGAGGCTAATGTCACTTGAAATTCTAATGGCTCACCTGATTTTAAAACCGAATCAAATTTGTAGTTCCATTGATTATCAATTTCTGGAATTAACTCTTTTGCTAAACTATTTATAGCAATCTCTGTTTTAATACCTGTAATCTGTTCGAATATTTTATTTACTTTAAGAATTCTAAAGTTAATGGGATTATTATTTTCATCATAGATCATTTTATTTAAACTAATTCCACTTCTGATTTCTGAAAACAAAATGCGATATTGCTCTTCGCTTGTTTTCATTAAATGGTCATATTCCCTTTTTAGTGTAACATCTTCAAAGATGGCATAAGCAAGGTAAGGTTTAGCTGTAGATTCATCAATTAAAGGGATGGCAGAGATATTAATCCATACATAATTGTTTTTAACTGGATTAAAGACACCCATTATTACATCTTTAACTTTTTTCCCAGTTTTTAACGCTATCATAGATGGATGCTCATCACCATAGAAAGGTGTTCCATCTTCATGAATTGCCCGCCAAGAAGCATCAACAGATTTTTTGCCAAGCATTTGTTCTAAAGATAATCCTAAAATTTTTTCTGCAGCTGGGTTAGCTAATATTATCTCGCCATTAGTATTTTGGTAAACTACTCCTAATTCCATTGTTTCAAATAAATTTTTGAATTTTTCTTCAGCAAGATTTAAGTCTTTTTGTGATTTCTTTAATTGATTTATATTAACAAATGATACTACAACTCCAGAAAATGATTTAGGTGAAATTTTATATGGTGAAACCCTCATTAAGAACCAATCACCATTTTTAGTAATAATTTCTCTTTCAATAGGTTCAGATATTTTTTGAACATCGTATATTATTTGATAAGGGTCTAAATTAACAATATTATGAGATATGTGATTTATAGGTCTTCCAATATCATTCTTTAGAATCGTGAATATGTTTGTAATTTGAGGTGAAAATTTTCTAATTTCAAGATTTTCATCTAATATTAATTGACTTATCAGAGAAGCCTCTAACAAATTATCGATATCATTATGTAGTTCCGTTAACTCTAATATTTTACTTTGATATTCTGCATTAACAGTAAATAATTCTTCATTAGTAGATTGCAACTCTTCATTTGTTGATTGCAATTCCTCATTACTTGCTAATAGCTCCTCATTAGTTGCTTGTAATTCTTCATTAGAAGTTTCTAATTCTTCAATAGTAGCTTGAAGATTTTCTTTAGTATATTGTAATTCAATTTCAAGCTCTTTCATTCTTTCTTCCGATTCTTTGGATAAATTAAAAGATTGGACTGATGTTTCAGAATTTGAAGTTTTGCTTTGTTTAACTTCATAAATAAAAATAAGCACAAATGAATCCTGACCCTTTTTTTCAATCAAAGGTTTGAAAACTAAGTCAATTACTTTTTCTTCATTATTAACTTGAAGTTTAATATTAGAAAATCTTAATTCTTTTCTTTCCCTAAAAACTTTTTGAATGCCAGTTGAAATTGGAATGTAAAGTTCTTTAATTGCCATTTTTTTAATATCATTTACTAATTTTCCTGTAGGTATTTTGAAATAATCTTGAACATTGCCAAAACTATGTTGTACCTCAAGATATTCATTAACTATCAATGAAGGAGGCAAGTATTCATTAGAGATAGTGTTAAGGAATCTTTCCAGAATTCTCTCTTCCTCTAATGATTTAATTTGACGTCGAACCCCTGTATAATGTTTTAATAAATCCTTTGAACGTGTATCAGTGGCAGTAATAAAATTAGAAGTTTCTAAATACGGCTTGTGCCTACCTTTTGAACGAAAAATTTTGAACTTCTGGTCTAAAATTTCAAAATATTCATTTTTGTCAAGAATAGATTCACTTGTACCTAAAAAAAGTAAACCTGATGGAACTAAAGAAAAATTAAAGTAATCTAGTACTTTTTGTTGTAGAATGGGTTGTAGGTAAATCATTAAGTTTCTGCAACTGATTAAATTAATGTTTGTAAATGGAGGATCTTTAATCAAATTATGCTCAGCAAAAACTACCATTTCTCTAACATTTCTTACTATTTGATAACTATCTTCTCGTTTGTAAAAATATTTTGCTAAGTATTTAATAGACACATCTGCTGCAATACTTTCTGGATAAGTTCCTTGTGCAGCAAAATACAATGCATCCTTATCAATATCAGTAGCAAATATTTTTAGATTAAAAGACAAATTCATAGAATCTTCAAGCTCTTTGAATATAATTGCTAAGCTATAAGCTTCCTCACCTGTAGAGCAGCCAGCCACCCAAAAACGAATGTCTTTACCAGATAAGGATTCTAACATTTCAGGCAACCATTTATTTTTTAGAACTTCAAATGCATCTTGGTCTCTGAAAAAACTAGTAACTCCAATTAAAAGTTCCCGATATAAAGAAGCAACTTCACCAGGATAATTCAATAAATAGTTGACATAATCTTGTATATTATCAATTTGATTGATAGCCATTCTTCGTTCTATTCTTCGGGTTATAGTGTTTGGTTTATAAAAAGTAAAATCAACTTTGAATTTTTCCCTTAATATTGAAAAAATCTTTGTTAATCCTTCTTCACCGCTTAAAGCTGCTTCAGGTCTTTCAATTTTGGAAGTAAAGGGGTGTTTTACAAAGTTTAGTAATTGTTGTGGCATTTCCTCTGGAGGGATAATGAAATCAACAAGGCCGGTGGCTATAGCAGCACGAGGCATTCCATCAAATTTTGCAGTGTCCTCTTTTTGAACCATAACCATACCCCCATTTTCTTTAATTGCTCTTAATCCTCTTGCACCGTCACTGCCTGTACCAGAAAGTATAATGCAAATGGCTTTTTCGCCTTGATCTTCAGCAAGAGATTTAAAGAAATAATCAATCGGTAAATTAATTCCTTTAGAATGATCTTGTTCTGTTAAGAATAATTTGCCATGAAATATTGATAAATTCTTTTTGGGCGGGATTAAGTAAATATTATTTGCTAAAACTTGCATATTATCTTCAGCTCTATGAACTGGCATCTTTGTTTTCTTTGAGAGAAGCTCTACCATTAAGCTTTTATAATCTGGTGATAGATGTTGAATAATAATAAAAGCAAAACCAGTGTCTATTGGCATTTTGGAAAAAAGAATATCAATTGCTTCTAGACCACCTGCTGAAGCTCCAACTGCAACATAATAGAGTGGTTGTTTAGATTCAGATATTTTATTAAAATTATCATTTAATAATAAATCAGATTTGATTTTTTCTTGTGATTTTTTTTTCATAAACCTTCCTGATAAATGTTATATGAAGTTTTATGTATTATTTTAGGATAATAATTTTTATTATCAAATTAAATAAAATTATTTTAAGAAAATCTAAATGATTTTTTAATAATTGAATTTATAATTTTCAAAAATTCAAAGCTTATTATCAAAACTTCGAAATACTTTTTTCTTTGAATAAAATTTCCCAATAAGAATTAGAATCTATTAATATTCATTAAAAGTCTTTTTAATATTGTTTAATGATATTTTAACATCTTAATAATAAAAACTATTCTTGTTTTCAGTTTATTATTATCTTTATTGTGAACCTTGACCATTCGTTTAGTTTTACACTCAACTTAAACTATCTCTTTAATAAATCAACACAACTTTTTAACTATAATTAGCACTAATCAGAAATATCAATATATAGATTTGGAGGATTAGACTAAGTAACCTAGACATAAATCTCACTTTTAGTAGCTGACCATTTTCTAAAAATTAAATCTTTCTTAAAATTCTCATTATCCTGAAATAGAATAAGATTATAATGAGAATGATAATTGGATTTTAAAGCCCTGAACAATAATATAGTATTAAAACTACAATAAATATCCTTACAATTAAAAAAATTTCTTGATTAAAAAAATTTGCAAAATTCTTCTCATAATAGTCCCTTAAAGAAATATTTTTATTGTAATAGAATATTAATTTTATCCGTGCAGAATCTTTTATGAGAGGATATATTGGGAGAGAATAAATAATATTTAGCATATAAATAAATAAACTATTTTTATTCATATATATTAACAAATTTAGTAAAATTCATTGATAAATTTTATGCAAATAATAATAAATGATTTCTTTAATGAGTTAAGAATTTATTATATTGATTAAAATTTGATAAGACAATAGTTTCATTCTATTTAACTATATGAATACAGTTTTTCGAATTAATAAAAACAACAGTAAGAATAAATATTTAAAGAAAAAATGAAAGCGAAATATAAGATTTGTCATTTCAGAAATTTAGATTTGTTAAAATAAATCTTTTTTTAGTTATTTGAAAAGTATTAATTGACAGTTTTAATTTTTAATCTAAAAAGCTAAATAAAAAAACAGGAATCCCATTTCTGAGATTCCTGATTAAAAAGAATAAAAATCTGTTATTTCATAAGGGTCATTTTGTTAGATATTCTAACTCCATTAACATTCAATTGATAAAAATAAATTCCCGAGGATAATCCATTAGCATTAAAATTAACTGAATGTTCACCAGCAAGTTTTTCACCATCAACTAAAGTAGCAACCTCGTTTCCAAGAATATCATATACTTTTAAGGTTACATATCCATTGACTGGTAGACTAAAGTTAATCTTTGTTGATGGGTTAAAAGGATTAGGATAGTTCTGAGATAATGAATATCCATCAACAACAATTTTTCCTTCATCTCTAACATCAACAGTTTTTTGAGCTCTTTGAACTAAAGGATATCCAGGACCACCGAAACAACCGAAATAAGCAATAAGACCATTCGGACTGAAATCAATTCCTCTTGGTCTCTCATTTGGACTTAAGGGGATTAAGAAGTTCCATTTAATACTATCAGTAATTTGATTAGTTGCTAAATCATATTCATACCAGGTATTAACAGACCAAGGATAGAATGAAGAATCAGGTCTATCATTCATCGAACCTGCAGCGACCCAAAGTCTACCAGTTGCTCTATTTCTGGTAATTGATTCACAAGCAACTCCGTTCATAATTGTACCAACAGAATCAAAAGGTGCAAATTCATTGGGTCTTCTGTAAACTATAATTCTCTGTCTTGTGTAAATAGGGAAGTAAACTGTGTTACCATCTGGCGAGCATTCAACGCTTCTCGAAAAGCCAGTTGCTGTAAATGTTGCAACATTACCAACAAAATTGAATTCTGAATCAAACTCTTTAATAGAAGAGCCAGCATTAACAACTGGACCAACGAATATTTGACCAGTGTTGCTAACTGCAGGTGCAGTAGGAGAAGTTCCCAAAGCAACATTTACTTTTTTCATACCTGCACCAGTTTGATAGTTGATCCTGTACATATTCTGATTTCCAAATACGACCAAAATATTTCCCTGATGGTCAGCTCTCATACCCCTCATATTCGAGCCTTTAAGGGTATCATTAAATCCAGGACCGACGATTCTCCAAATTGGTGAAAATGAAGCTGGGGAACCATCAGGATTATAAACACGAATCAAATTTGCTGTGACTGAATCAGTAGGTCCCCCTCCTGGAGGCAGAAATCTTTCGGGTGAGAAATTACCAACCCAGACCTTGCCAGCTGGGTCAACTGCGACACCGTGAAGTTGCCCTTTTAGAGAAGTATCGGGCCATGCACCTGTATTAACCCATTGAGCAAATGTAGTTAAGGTTAATAAAAACGAAAAAAGAAAGAATTTTTTTAACATAGCGTTCTCCTTATATAGTTGATGAAATTAATTTAGTTGCCAAAATTTGGAGCTCCATTTTTTAACATATTGACTCTTATTACAGTTTGATCTCTGTTAGTCTCCGCTTTCCTTATGAAATAAAGATACTCACCAGCTGGCCAATAGAATGATAATACCTCTGAAGCTGGAATAATACCAGGATAAAATTCAGATACAGTTCTATCAGTTTTAACTTCAAGGATAGGATTATTTTTATTATTAGTACCTAAATACATAACTCCATCTGCACTGAATGCCATAGTGTTTATAACAATTGTAGGATATCTTGATGATAAATTAATCACCTCTTCTTCAGTTCCAAGACTACCATCACTATTTATTACGAATCTCCATACTTTTTCTAAATTATCTTTTGAACCTGCCACATACAAATAACCACCAAATACACGAGCTGTTCTAAGATTAGCAGTAAAATTATATGTTTCAGTAGTTAAATCAGGCTTTATTCTTACAATAACATTATTATTACCAACAGCCCATATATTAAGATTCTGATCCCAATCGAAATCCCAGATTCTTGTTCCACTTGGAGTAATAGCCCAAGGAGAAACTGGAGGAGGATTATTTTGGGTGAGTTTCCAAATTCCTCTAAGATTTCTAGCACCATATACTTCACCATTTGAAGTTAATTTAATGGTATTCCAGTATGCTTCAGCCCCTTTGGGAATATAATCTGATATAACTCCACGAGAAATTTTCTTTATTCCCTTTCCATCCAAAGAAACTAAAAAATCTCCATCGTTAAAAACCGTAACAGAGTATGGAATATCACCTACTTTTGGATCAAAAGGAAAAGGGATGTTTATTGGATTGACAATTCTGAATATAAATGTATTACTTATATTTTCATTTTTGTGAACAGTTACTCTTACTTTTACACTATCGCCAAAAACATTAGGTGGAGATTTTACTTCAATCTTATTTGTAGTTGAACTTAAAACCGTACCTTTTTTACCATCAAAGAAAACAAAATTTTCATCTTTATTCGAAGAAAAATTTGAGCCGTTGATTGTTAGTGTGGAGTATCCAGCTAATGGCGTTGATGTTGAAGAAACAATGTTATCAATTCTCGGTGCTTGACCAGTAGTTTTTACAAGTTCATATAAACTTGGCTCGGGATCTTTAGCACAAAAATTAAATAATAAAATTAAACCTAAAGCTAATATTACCTTGAGAATAATGTAACTTTTTTTCATAATATCTTCTCTCTTTTTAATAACCAATATTAAGTGATACTCTATGAACTTTGTTAAAAATACCAAAAGGAGTGTAAGAATAATCAACAGCAAATTTAACATCAGCTAAAGATTGCATAAAGCCAACTCCAGCACTAAACTCTTGTTCATCAGTAGGGAATGTATAGCCAGCTCTTAATGATATAGAATTTAGGAATGTATATTCAAAACCAAATGATAATTGTTCAGGGTAATCACGAGGATGAGAAGCATCAACCGAGAACAAAAATGAATGCATATTTTTGTCAACCTCAATCAAATCAAATAAATCCATCGATAAGCCGATTTTGAATAATAAAGGAAGCTGAAAGGACTCCTGTATATATTTGAGTTCTTTTGAAAAATTTCTTACATTCATACCAAAATTCAGACTTTCAAAACCAGTCTTGTATAGTATACCAAAATCAAAAGCTAAAACATCTAATTTATGTTCTTTTATTAATCCGTTACCAGCAGGGTCAAAACCCACAACTGCAGTTCCCATAGATTGGCGGACATATTTTACATTACCACCGACAAAGAATTTTTCAGATAAGGCTTTAGCATAACCTAATCCAAGCGCTATAGCAGTTGGTTTATAAGTCCCTACATCAATATATCCATCATCGTTATTTGCTAAAATAGTTCCATTAAACTCACCATAATCAACTGCTACTAAAGAAAGTCCTAAAACTCCATATTGACCATCCATAAAATTAATGGCTGCTGTGCCATAAATGTAGTTTATGTCTGCTATCCACTTAGTTGTGCCAAAAGAATAATCAACAAATCTATCCATTTTGGCCATTGTGGATGGATTATAAAGCATAGCTACTGATGAATGAGAAATGGAAGTTACTGCATCACTCAAGGCTGAGGAACGTGGATCAAGTGACACACTTAAAAATTTCATTCCTGTTTGTGCAAGCTTTTTTCTCTCTTGTGATAAAGAGGAATTAAAAATTGCTGATGTTAAAACGAATACTAAAAGAAAAAATGATATCTTTTTCATTTTATACCTTTAAGTTTTCAAAATTTTTATTTACTTAATTAAATCTACTTTAATTGTTGCTGAACCTTTAGGAAATTTTGCATTAGTAAAATTCATCGAATAAGATTTTTGACTTATTGCATTGTCAGGAATACTTGCTTCAAATAATGTTATTCCTGGACTCGAACCTCTACTTTTACCATCATTAATTTCTAAACTGATATATGCTTTCTTTCCTCTTAAATCCACTGGGAATGATACTCCACTAGGCGGATTATTAATAAAATCTTCTCCTGGGAAAGGAATTGAACTACTTGTTGCAGAATGTCCGTTAAATAAGTCAGCAGCTTTAGGATTCCTAAATCTGCCCGTAGAAATCTTATTTGTACCAATCTCAACCCAGCCTTCATAAATCCAACCAGCATAGAGCACAGGAATATTAAGTCCTGCTGTTGTTCTATTAAAATCTACAGAATCAACGAACCAGATGCCACCAAATGGATTTGATAACAAATCTCCATCCGTTGGAGTGTAAAGAGTATATTTACAAGTTGCACCAGAGAAATTATCAAAATTTTCTGATAAAACTAAATTACATAATCCTTTACTAAATCTACCTGAAAGAACTATTCTGCTACTGGCAGTAAAATTCTGTAATCCTATTTGACTTTTTCTCTCTATGGTAATTAAAATAGTCTGTGCACTATCTAAGTAACTTAGTTTTTGCTCTTCTTTAAAGTAAACATCTCCTTGAGAATTTGGAGTTAATTGTTTTATGAACACTGGCGGTCTATCGTCATTATCGAACCAGAGAACATAAGCCAATGTATCAGCTAATTGTGGTAAGGATGTAACATTTAATTCAAAAGATGCCGAATTTAGTGTAGGACTATTTTCAAAATATTCGCACCCTGCGATAGATAAAATAATAACAAGTAATAATACTATTTTTTTCATCTTATTTGCCTTCCTGTTATCTGATAATTGCAAATTTTTCAATCACTGTTTCACCAGTAGAGTTATCTGTAATAACTGCGAGATAAATACCACTAACAACAATTTGATTTGATGAAGTTACATTGTGCCAATAAGCATCGCCACTACCCTTATGATTGATTGTATTAACAAGTTCACCTAATTCAGTATAAATTTTGATAGTGCAATCTGAAGGTAAATTATAGAATGAGATTTTGTCATCATCATATCTTCCATAATAACGGAACTTAGAATCTATTATATAAGGATTGGGTACGATTCTGACATTTTTAAGGGTTTTTTCAGGGGGTCTTTTGAGAGTAACAGGACTGTAAGTTTGAGTATAAATTCTGTGGCTTTCAAGTTTGCCAGGTGGAGTTCCAGGTCCACCAGGTTGGTCTGCTCCAACAGCGGTAATAAAATAGAAATAACTAAAGCCACGAATTGCTGTTAAATCATCATAACTTCGAGCTGTTGCTGGTAATTCAGCTATAAGAACAGGATCCTTGTAAAAATCTTCTTGCTGTCTGTAAATTCTAAAACTCTGTGGAGGATTAGGATCCGAGGGATCAACTGTCCAACTTAATGAAATTCTATCACCTAAACCTTTAACTTCAAAAGTTTGTGGTGGCCTTGGTGGTCTTGGGATATTATATCCAGATAGAAAATTTTCTTTTGCTCTTTGGAATGTTTGAAATAACTTAATTCTTCCACTATCGATAACGGCTTTGTTTTTATCATATGCAGAGATTTGACCTGCTTTGAACAATCTACCAATTCTAATTTGTTCAGAACGACTTAAACCATTAGCACCTTCAACAAGGACAATTCTGATACTCTGACCAGGTGCAAGTGTATATGGACCGTAGCCATTATTGAAAGAGAATCCACCTGTGTTACCTAAATTAGGATTAGTTGTTTGTCTTGCAAAGTCACCGCTCGGCTCAACCAAATCAGCATGTCTTGGACTTTGATGACCACTTTTCATATACAAGTATTGGTCTGTCATCCTTGGAATATTAAAAGCATTATCTGAACCACCTTTGAATAATATATCATCTGAGTCTAAATAATTTGTAGTGGATGGTTGAGATGGGTCATCAGATTTATCAGTAGCAGATTTATCGGCGTGCAAAGTAGCAACTCCAATAAATTGAGTTCCTCCTAATCTACCAATGGTATCATCAGGGGTATTAAACCTTAGTGCAGCTGAGGGTAGAGTCCAGATAGGAGCACCAATGTTATCATAAGTTACATCTTTTTCTCCAGTAAATCCATGCCAAGAGAATTGAGCTCTAAAATTTTCCCCGGGTGGGTCTGGTTTCACACCATCACCTCTGGCATCGTTCATTGTATTTTTACCCCAACCTGTTGAGTTACCAATTACAAACCTCGTTGAAGCATTTACAGCATTCCTATAAGTCCAGAAAATATACAAATCTTTTACTGTATTGTTAGGTAATTCTATATCAGGGTCGGCATCTGTATTACCAGTGTTAGTAAATTTATATTCATAAATAAAATAGTTATCGTGATATTGTTGTGAAAATTGAAGAATTCTTCTTTCCATAGTAACACCCAATTGAGTGTTAACAACATTAAGAATCATTCTATCGGCTTTTAATGTATCAGTAACTATATCAATCGAAATTGGTTTATCGTATGTAACATTTCCATCAGCAGTTACGAGAGGTGCATCAAATTGACTAATTAACTGCATTTTGACTGGATAAGCAGCATAAAATTGAGGTGAACGCGGACCGACAGTTACAACTTTATAAGGGAAAAAGTTTCCATTCTCATCTGTAAAATCTTTACAACCAATCCACCAACCTCGAGCAGCTTGCATATCTTGTGATTTATAAATAGCAGGCCATTGCATACCATATTGTTGCTGTCTCACAAAGCCCTCTTCAATTTCGCTACCTATTTCTGAAAACCAGCTATGTATATTGCTTGCAGAAAGCCACATATTTGTAAATTGTGCAAATAATTGGGAGTTGGAAATTATTAAAAAAAACATTAAAAGAATATGAAAATTAGATCTAATTTTTCGTTGATAACTTCTTACCATCTTGTTTCCTCAATTTATTATACATTAAAAATTAAAGTTTAATTTTAATCCAAAGAAAATGTTTCTTGGATTAAGAAATGCAGTATAATGTAAATTAGGATTATCAATATAAGCTTTTTTATTTAATGCCTCCTTAACTTTTTCTTCGCTAACCCTATTCCATTGAAAACCATTCCATTGATAGAACATTCCTGTTTCTGAATCATAGTACCAGGCTCGAGTGTTAGGATTTCTAACTTCATAAATTTTTCTTGCAAATTCCATCGGCTGAAATTCAACATTGAAAGGTCTGAAATCACCTGGTCTATCATTACCTGGAATATTTCCGTAATTAAAGTCTTTAACTTTATCAGCTGGTAAATGTAAAGAAGTCATATAATCATAATAGTCTTGAGCATCAACAAAACCGGCTTGAAAACCCATATACTGAATATTTAAGGCATTATACATATCCATAAAAAATTCTAATTCAATGTTTTTACCAAATTCAATTGTTTTTGACAATCTTAAATCAAGATTTATAAAATCACGCCATTGCATATTATTTTCATAGCCCGGCTTAACGGGTCCAGGTCCAGTCCAACTAAAATATGTTCCTGAAGTCCAAGTTCCTAAAAGATTTAATCTCCAATTTTCAAGGATTTTAAATCCTCCTAATTCAGGACCCCAATTTTTAGGTGTGAAAATATCTATATTTGCACGCGCATAAGGAGCAGGAACAGGTTTATTTTGATAAAGTAATTTTGTATCAGTTTTTTCTTGTTGAGCTCTTTGGGGATCCTCATAATAATTTGCTAAACCAAAAAATCCGGTAGTCCTAACCATATAAGTGTAATTTAAGAAACCTGTAATCCATTCTCCTCTATTCTTACGAATTTCGAACTCAAATCCACGAATATCTTCATAATTATTAGGTTCTGGAATTTGATAATTGACAGTTCCAAATCTACTTAAGTAACGAACAAGTCTAGGTTGGTCTGTAACATCTTTATAATAACCTTTTAATGATATAAGAAATTGATCCAATAAATTTTGTTCGTAACCTAATTCATAAGCTATTGTTCGAGGTAGAGGATTAGAAGGATTTGCAATTCTTTGAACTTCAAAGGTTGATAGTGAACGCCTTAACAAGAATAAATTTTCAGGAACAGGCATTGAATAAAAATGTCCATAATTAAAATAAAGTTTACTATTTATAGTAATTGGGAAGGCTACTCCCAATCTAGGAGCTAAGTTTATTTGTTTTTTAATAGGAACTTTTTTCAATAATGTATCAATTCCACCAGCAAATTTACCAGATAAAGCTTTATTATAAGGATCGAATTCATACCATTCCCCTCCAGGATCAGAATAATCAAGTCTTAAACCAATATTTGCAATCATACCTTCGAATTCAAGTTTATCTTGCGCATAAACTGCAAGTTTTTTAGGAAAAGTATGCCATACAGACCTAGAATTATTAGAAGGAAGAGAAGGTTCTATTAAACCATAATTAACATTATTGTCAGTGTAAATAAATTCAAAACCTGTTTTAATGTAATTATATTTATCTATTTGGCTTGCAAAATCAAATTTTAATGTATAAGTAGCTAAACGACTTGTATCTCTTGAATTGCTGAAACCTAAACCCATATTCATAGCAGAACCGATACCAGAACTTGCACCACTAAAATATCCAAATGGTGATTCATCATAAAAATTATTACCTATTTTATATCTCTTTGTTGTATCTCTAAATCTACCCGGATTAGTATTATAATTGAAAGCTACTCTACTACCTAAAAGCTCATAAAAAGTTTGTGAACTTATGGCATGGGTCAATTTGAAGCCCTGCATATTTGTTTTTATCTCACTCGGATTCCAATATTCTGGAGCATAAATTCTGGAGTCCAAAAAACTTGCCCCACTTCTTGAATCTAACTGGCTTGCAATACTAGAGGGTGATTTAAATAATCCAGGTCCCCCTGATCTGCTACTATTAGTTCCTGTTTGTTTACCAATCAAGCCTTCCAAATTAATTTTCATTCCTTTCATTAGATCTGCAGTAATTCTAAATTGAGCATTATAATCTTCATAAGCGTCTCGTGACAAAGGAATGTAGTACATATCTCTAGTAGTTCTGTAAGAAGCTAAAAATCTTAAGTTGCCAAGATATTCACCACCTGGAATAGGTCCACTTAAGGTCATATCAATATCATAATCAGGTTTCTGTATATCTAATTGCCTTCTATGTTGCCAAAGGAATAATTGTTGTGCAGCCTGAGGAGATAAGTCATTATTTGGATCAGCATCACCTAATAGAGCTTCAGAGACTTTATTCCATCCAGCGGGGAATTTCATATACTGACGACGCGTATAAATATCCCAGTTGCCATTTTCTGTTCCAGTCCAAGCAACGGCATCATCGATGAAAGGTCTAATCCAGTAAGAATTAGGAGAATTAACCGCATCACCAAAATGTTTTCTACCAGCGGGACGGTATCTACCAATAAAAGAAAAATTATATTTATCTCTTCTTCCTTCTTTCGTAACAACATTTATCAAACCAGAGCGAATGTTACCATATTCAGCATTAAAACCGCCCGTTTGAATTTGTAATTCTTCAATAGATGTAAAACTGATTCCAGTATATGGGGTATTATCCCTCTCATCTCTAAGAGTAATACCATTTAGCACAAATGCTGTTTGATCGCTGCCACCACCTCGAATAGTTAAACCTTGAATACCTGCTTGTAAACCAATGATTCCTGTAACACTAACAACTGGAAGACTTTTAATCTCATCAATATTTAAATTCACAACGCTTGCAGAAACATCTTGCCTGACAACAGGTTGTTTAGCTACGATAACTATTTCCTCTGTTTGGATACTAGAAGGTTTCAAATTAAAGTTTATCTCAGTTGTAAGATTGATGTTAACTCTAACGTCCGAAATAACTTGTGGCGCGTATCCAACCATCGAAGCTTTTAAAATATAAGTTCTTGGAGGGAGATTTGTTATGACATAATAACCATCGATATTTGTCGCTGCACCGATATTCGTGCCTTCGATTATGATGTTTGCTCCAACTAATTCTTCACCTGTTTCTGCATCACGTACAACTCCGCTTATTTTACCAGTTTGAGGAAAGGATTGTATGGAAAGAATAATCATCAATAGCAGTAGAAGTTTTTTCATATTTTAACTCCTTTAAAGGTTAAACTTAATTGCGAGTTTGTAGATAGCTAAATTTTACAATTATTAAAAACTACCGTGTGAAAATATAAGAGATAAATTTAATTTTCAATAGATTTCTTTAAAAGAACAATAAATTATTATTGTGCGCTTAAAATCTATTATAAACTTCTAAAATAAAAAGAATTAAATATTGCCCCTAAAAAGTAAGGAATAAAAATGAGAAAAATTATAAGTATTAAATTCCACAATGTCAATTTATTTACCTAAACAGTAAATGATAGATGTAATAAGCATATAAAAACACAAAGGAAATTTCAAATATTCTCTACATCTATGGTATTAATATTTCTCACCAATAATTAACACAAATTAAATCGATAGTCCTTTTAAATTCTTTGCATCAGTTAGATCCGAGTTCTATGTTGAATTTTGAGATTTGAGATTTTTGATTTGTGATTTTTTGGTTTTTCAATTGTTAATTTCTCCTTGTTTTCTCAATATTTTTCTCGCTTGCTCGAAATTTTCTTCTTCAAATGAATATAAATTATTCAACTTATAAACTACTACTAAATTAGTAAACTCAAATAATTACATCAGTATTTATTTAACATAAAAAATTTACTGAGATTATATCTTTATTTATTAAACTTCGTATAAAGTTTGAGATAATTATTTTATTAAAATTTAGAATTCTTAAGAATACCTATCCATCCCTTCAATATTTTTTAAGAGAATATAAATCAAACCAAACTCAAACTTTGAATAGCATCAATTCTATTTTTAGGGGTTGCCTTTTAATCAATTAAAATAAATTTTATAATAGATATCAGAGTTGCATTTCTTTTTTAACTTCCGAAAATTTTTCCACAGCAAAATCTAAGTCTTCAATTGAATGAGCAGCTGATATTTGAACTCTAATTCTTGCAGTTCCTTTAGGAACTACAGGATAAAAAAATCCAATAACATAAACACCTTTTTGAAGCAATTTAGCAGCCATTTTTTGAGCAATGACAGCATCGCCGAGCATGATAGGAACAATAGGATGAATTCCCTCCTTAATTTCAAATCCTGCTGATTTAATTTTTTCTCTGAAATATTTGGTATTTCTTTCAAGTTTATCTCTTAGTTCAGTAGTCTTAGAGATTATATCAAGCACTTTAATCGAAGCAGAGACAATAGCAGGTGCAAGAGTATTGGAAAATAAATAAGGTCTTGAGCGCTGTCTTAATAGTTCAACAATTTCTATACGTGCGGATGTGTAACCGCCACTTGCACCGCCTAAAGCTTTTCCTAATGTTCCAGTGATAATATCAACTCGCCCAATTACATCATTAAATTCGTGAGTTCCCCTACCATTTTTCCCCATAAATCCAACTGCGTGTGAATCATCAATCATAACCATAGCATCGTATTTATCTGCTAAATCACAAATCTCCTTTAATGGTGCAATAAAGCCATCCATAGAAAAAACACCATCAGTTGCGATAATAATTTTTTTCGAATTATTTAATCTGGCTTCCTTAAGTTTGTCTTCAAGGTCGTTCATATCACAATTTTTATAACGATATCTCTTCGCTTTACATAATCTAATTCCATCAATTATGCTTGCGTGATTTAGTTCATCGCTTATGACTGCATCATCTTCATTTAGTAAAGTTTCGAATAATCCACCATTTGCATCAAAACAAGAAGTATAAAGAATAGTATCATCGGTCATAAGAAAGTCAGAGATTTTTTTTTCAAGAATTTTATGAATTTCTTGAGTACCGCAAATAAAACGAACTGAAGATAAGCCAAATCCCCATTTATCTAATGCTTCTTTTGCAGCTTCAATTAGTTCTTTATTATCCGCAAGACCAAGGTAGTTATTTGCACACATATTCAATACTTTTTGGGAATGAGAAACCTCAATATGTGCAGATTGAGGTGAGGTGATTATTCTTTCTTTTTTGTAAAGCCCATCTTTTTCTATTGATTCTAAAATAGATGAATAAAAGTTTTTAATTTCTTCTTTCATAATTTCCTCTAAAAAAGTTAAAAATATTTTATAGAGAAGGACCGATCATATTTTCAGGTCTAACAATTTGGTCAAATTGTTCTTCTGTTAAAAGTTCTAACTCCATTGCTGCCTGTTTAAGAGTTTTATTTTCTAAATGCGCCTTTTTAGCAACTTTCGCAGCATTATCATAGCCAATAACAGGATTTAGAGCAGTGACAAGCATTAAAGAATTATCTAAATGTCTTTTAATATTATCAATATTAGGTTCAATACCAACTATGCAATTATCTGTAAAACTTTCACAGGCATCAGAGATTAAACGAATAGAATTTAACACATTGAAAATGATAACAGGTTTAAATACATTTAACTCAAAATTTCCACTAGCACCAGCAAAATTAACTGTTACATCATTACCAAATACTTGGGCACATACCATAGTCATTGCTTCACTTTGAGTTGGATTAACTTTCCCTGGCATAATTGAACTTCCAGGTTCATTTTCAGGCAGATGAATTTCACCCAATCCACATCTTGGTCCTGAGCCGAGCCAACGAATATCGTTTGCTATTTTCATTAAAGAGGCAGCTAAAGTCTTTAATACACCGTGAAATTCAACTAAAGCATCGTGAGTAGCTAATGCTTCAAACTTATTTCTTGCAGTGATAAATGGTAAGCCAGTAATTTCAGCAATTTTTCTCGCGGATAATTGAGCAAAATCAGGATGAGTATTTAATCCAGTTCCCACAGCGGTTCCACCCAATGCAAGTTCATAAAGTCTTGGTAAAGAAGCTTGAATTCTCTCAAGTCCATTAGTCAACATTTGAACATAACCGCTAAATTCTTGTCCTAAAGTTAAAGGTACTGCGTCCATTAAATGTGTTCGACCTATTTTTATAATGTCTTTAAACTCATCAGACTTTTTTTGTAATGCGTCGCGCAATTTAGTTATCATAGGTATCAATCTTTTTTGGATTTGTTCAACAGTAGCAATATGCATAGCAGTTGGAAAAGTATCATTAGATGACTGAGATTTATTGACATCATCGTTTGGATGGATTGGATTTTTACTACCAAGCTGCCCACCAGCTAATTCAATTGCGCGATTAGCAATTACTTCATTAGCATTCATATTGGTTTGAGTACCACTACCAGTTTGCCAAACAACAAGTGGAAAATGTTCATCAAGTTTTCCTTCAATAACTTCATCAGCAGCTTTACTGATTAGTTCAGCTTTATCTTCAGATAGAATTCGTAATTCTTTATTTGCAAGTGCAGCAGCTTTTTTGAGAATTCCTAATGCTCTAATAAACTCTCTTGGAAATTTGTCGCCACCAATTTTGAAGTTCAAAAGGGAACGAGCGGTTTGTGCGCCATAATATTTATCAGATGGAACTTGAATTTCCCCCATTGTGTCTTTTTCAATCCTGTAATTCATTTTTATCACCCTTTAGATTTAAATTTATAAAAATTACTGTCGAAATTTATTAATTTATTGGTTAAATCTATTAGATAAGAATTAAAGGATGTTTTTAACAATAAATTTAAAGTTGATTTCTAAACTTTTGGCAAAAAGCTCTGATATAAAATTGTGAATTAATAATCATTGTATATATTAAAATTTAATTGACTTTATAAAGTGAAAATATTTATTTGATATTATATTTTTAAGTTTTAATTTTCATTTGAAGTTCAGAGGTAATTATGAATTTTAGTTTTATACTTAGAAAAGTTCTATTAAATCTAACAGCTTTAATACTATTGTTTAATTCATGTTCATTTTCTGAAAAAGAATTTCCTGTCAATCCACCATTTGATCCCGATTCACCTTGTCTTTGTTATCCTTTAGGAATAGGTTATGAATGGATATATAAAGATTCTTCTTTGTATTTAAATGAATTAAGGAGTGTAAAAGTAATTTCAAACGAAAGAGATACATTGGGAAGGATAATCTGGAATCTTGAAAATAAATCAATTGCAACAATGTTCTTTTTAGGTAAGATGGTTTATTTAAAAAATGATACTCTTTATACCATAGATTTGATACCACCATATAGAGATAGAACTATCACATATTTGCGATTAGTCCCTCCTAAAAGCAATGAATTCATATTTTCCACTTGGCATCATGATATTGTAGGTATTCGATTCAGAGTAATTTATCACAAGAACAAACCAATAAAGGTTGGGAAATATATTTTTAATCATTGGATTTCTTATTCAAAAGTTACTGTTTCAAAAGACATTGATTCAACTATAGTAGTTCCTGAGGTTGGAATTGTTTATCATTATAAAGAAATTAACAATATGGATGGGACTAAAAGTATTACTAGATCAGAGTTAGTTGAGTTCAAGAAAAATTAAGATTGATTTATCGTATAAACTTTTTTAAGGGATAATTTTTTATTTATTATAGATTTTTCTTTCATATAATTACTTTGAGTTATTTTCAACATTTATTATTTCTTATTATAAACAATATTATCCAATCAAATCTGCTTGATTAGTTTATTTTTAGATGATAATTTCATTTTAAGTCAGATTCAGTAATCTATAAACTTAGCCAATTTAGAATAATATTCTCGGCATATTCAGTTAAAATAGATTCTGGATGAAATTGGACTCCTTCCAAAAAATGTTCTTTATTTCTGATTCCCATAATATATCCTTTTTCATCAATGGCGGTAATTTCAAGAGGTTCTATAATTGTTTTTTTATCAATTATTAGTGAATGATAACGCATAGCATTAAAATTTTGAGGAATATTTTTGAAAATAGATTTACCATCGTGCGATATTTTGCTTGTTTTACCATGCATTAAATAATCAGATGTTTTAACAGTTGCTCCAAAACAAATTCCAATTGCTTGGTGTCCTAAACAAACTCCTAAAATAGGAATCTTATTGTAATAATTTTTAATAATATCCAGAGTTACTTTTGAATTTTCAGGTTTGCCAGGTCCTGGAGAAAGCAAAATTTTTGTAGGATTGATTTTGAGAACATCTTTAATTCCAATTTCATCGTTTCTTTTAACAACGATATTTTTATTAAACTTACCGACAAGTTGAACCAAATTAAATGTAAAAGAATCATAATTATCAATTATTAGAATTCTCATTTCAATTGAAATTTATGGATTAACAATACAATTTTAATATATTAAATTCGCAATTAAAATTAAGGATTAAAAATGAATAAAATTACTCTTATAATTCTATTCTTACTTTTATTTCAGATTGAAAATTTTTCTCAAATAAATCAGCAATCAGAGGAATTAGAGATATTTCTGATTGATGCATTTTGTAAACCTGATTCAAATGAGATTTTTATCTTAAGTTATTACTCAAGTTTTCCAGTTAAATCTAAAGTAGTTCTTCAGAATAAATATGAATTTCAAGTTAGTAATGAACTTGTTGAATTGCACAAAATCAGAATTGATTTAAGTAAATTAAAATTTGATAATAAACAGGTTGAATTTGTAATAATTTCAACTGATTCTGCAGGTATAGAATATCAGTCGGAAAAATTTGATTTCGATTTACCTTTTGAACCTGAGATAAAAGATGGGTCTAATTTATATACTTTAGGATTGTTCGTTATTTCAGTTCTTTTAGTTCCTAATCCTGGCTTATCGGCTCAGAACAACAAGTTTGAGTGGAGTTTAACTAAAGAAATTCCTCTAATATCTTTTAGAAAAGGATTTAATTATGCATCTTCTTTTTTCTCATTTGAATTATCATACCTGAATAATTATGAAAATAATTTCATATACAGAATTGGATATAAAAGTTTATGGGAAGTTAAATCAATTGAATTTATATCAGCTGGAATAAGTGGTTTTTCGGACTTTAGAAAAAAATCAGGAATTGCTACAGAGATGTCAATCGGATACTTCAAATTTTTAGAGACTTTTACAATTTACACAAGATATCGTTATAACTACATTTTCTCATCAAACTATGGAGTTCACGAATTTTATGTTGGTTTTTATTCAGGATTTTTAACAATTTATTTATAATCATTTTGAATGATTTTAATCCAATTTTTGTTTTGATTTAAAAATTTTATAAGTGATGAAAATACTTTTAATTCTAATATTATTTTCAGAATACTTGCTTTCTCAAACTGGTGGTATTCAGGGTAAGGTTACAGATGGGATTAATCCTATACCATCAGTTAATATATTTTTGATAGGAACTGGAATAGGTACATCAACTGATAAAAATGGATTTTATACCTTAAAGAATATTCCTTTTGGTAATTATGAGATCAAATTCAGTTCAATTGGATACGAAAGTTTATCAAAAAATGTTTCTGTAACACCCAATAAAATAATCGAACTAAATGTAATATTAAAATCAACTATAATTGAATTTCAGGGAGTAGAAGTAACAGCTGGTAGATTTCAAGAACAGAGCGATACACGAACAAGCC
>Ga0308420_1000373_pt1 | contig 21535 bp, 20 predicted proteins | sample HotsprSampleMS55_FD_203802 | JGI IMG/M metagenome (GOLD analysis project Ga0308420, IMG submission 203802) | Hot spring phototrophic mat microbial communities from Mushroom Spring, Yellowstone National Park, Wyoming, United States - 20090730_MS55 ... | reverse complement strand
CGCGCACGCTCAGTGAATATATTGGCCAAGAAGCGCTCAAGCAGAACCTGCGTATCGCTATTGATGCGGCAAAACAACGGGGGGATGTGCTGGATCATCTCCTGTTCTGCGGCCCGCCGGGGCTGGGCAAGACGTCACTCGCGCACATTATCGCCCGTGAGATGGGGGTTGACATCAGAACGACCACGGGCCCGGTCATCGAGCGCCCGGGCGATCTCGCCGCTATTCTCACCAATCTTGAGACTGGGGATGTGTTGTTCATCGACGAAATTCACCGCTTGAATCGGGTGGTGGAAGAGTTCCTCTATCCGGCGATGGAGGATTTTCAGCTCGACCTCGTCATTGGCCAAGGGCCGTCAGCCCGGACCGTGCGACTGCCGCTCAAGCGCTTTACCTTGATCGGAGCCACAACCCGTACAGGGTTGCTCACGTCCCCACTGCGTGATCGCTTTGGTTCGACGTTTCGCCTGGATTTCTACCAGGTAGCGGAGCTGGAGCTGATTATTCACCGTTCGGCGGCCATTCTCAATGTTGTCGTTGATGCGGGTGGCGCGAAGGAGATTGCGACTCGCTCCCGAGGAACGCCACGGATTGCCAACCGTCTCCTCCGCCGTGTGCGAGACTTTGCCCAGGTAAAGGGTGCACCTGTGGTCACCCGTGAGGTCGCTCAGGAGGCGCTAGCTCTGCTGGAAGTCGATGATGCCGGCTTTGACAAGATGGACCGTGCCCTCCTCCGTGTCATCATCGATAAATTTAACGGCGGGCCGGTCGGTATTGAAACGATCTCCGCAGCCATTGGGGAGGAGAAAGGGACGATTGAAGACGTCTATGAACCCTATCTCATCCAGGAAGGCTATCTGCAGCGGACGCCCCGCGGGCGGATGGCAACCTTGAAGGCTTACACCCATTTCGGGCTTGCCCGGCCTGGGGGTGGAAGCCAAGACGAACTCTTCTGACCTGGGAGCGTGGACGTGACGGAACTTGGGAAAATGTTGATGGTTGTAGGAGGAGTCCTCCTGGTGATCGGCCTGCTGGTCACTCTAGGAGCGAAGCTTCCCTGGCTCGGCCGGTTACCTGGGGATATCTACGTGCAACGCGACAATTTTTCGTTTTATTTCCCACTCGCGACGTGTTTATTATTAAGTGCGCTCTTGTCCCTGATCTTGTTCTTGTTCCGCCGCTGAAGGAGTGGGAGAGTGGAACACTATCCGTGTGATCCGGTGCCGGAGGAGCACAAGCGCCGCCAGCGATGGGAAGGGGTGATCATCCTGGCCGCCGCTCTGGGAGTGTTCCTGTTTGCCTTTCTACAAAGCCGCCCTTCCCAAGTGAACGACAGCCACAGCCTGGCGAGTAATATCGTCTTTGTCCTGCTGATCAACCTGAATATCATTCTGCTGGTCCTGCTCGTTTTTCTCGTCGGGCGCAATCTCATCAAACTCTTCTATGAGCGGCGCCGTAAACTCCTCGGTTCCCACCTCCGTTTCCGGTTAGTCCTCGCCTTTGTCACCATTTCTCTCTTTCCTGCCATCCTGCTCTTCCTCATCGGGGTAGGGTTCATCACCAAGTCGGTGGAGAACTGGTTCGCAGTGCAAATCGAAGGAGCGTTGGAAGGGTCGCTCGAAGTGGCAGGTGCGTTCTATGACCATCTGGCGGATGAGGCGCTCTTTTACGCCCGCGATATTGCGGTGGGGATGACCAGGGATGGTCTGCTTGAGCGCCACAGAAGGCGGGCTGTGCAAGAGCTGATCAGCGAGAAGCGGCGGTCCCTCAACGTCGGCCGGCTAGCCGTTTTCTCGCGCACAGGGGAGCTGATCGCGGAAGCGACCGCTCCCGATATGGCGGTGGGAGAAGAGGGGGAGCACGACAAGGCCTTCTTTGCGCGGGTGTGGCAGAACGAAGAGGTCCGTTTCGTCCGCTCTGTTGCTGGCATGGAAGTGGTCTGTGGCGCAGTCCCGCTCCACTCCCACGGCCAGGTGATCGGTGCGGTCGTTGCCGAGTTCTTGGTGCCGCAAAATGTCGCCCAGCATAGTACGCAACTCGTGAGCGTGTTTCGGGAATACCGCCACCTCAAGGTGCTCAAACAGCCGATCAAGAACAACTATCTCATTACCATGTTCCTCGTCACTCTGGTGGTGGTATTCTCCGCGGTGTGGGTCGGGCTGTTCATGGCCAAGAAGATCACCGTGCCGTTGCAGCGGTTGGCTGAGGGCACGCGCGAGGTTGCCCAAGGGCACTGGACTCACCGCATTACCGGTGAGGGGGAGGATGAAATCGGGACGCTGGTGGCGGCGTTCAACCGCATGACAGCGGAGCTACAGCACAGCCACCAGGAGCTCGAGGCGCGCCGTCGCTATATGGAGATCCTCCTAGCGAACATCAGCGCGGGAGTCGTTTCGCTGGACCGATCAGGCGTCGTGACCACGGTGAACCGGGCGGCGGAACGGTTATTGGGTATTGCTGCACCGACGGCAATCAGGCGGGACTACCGCGAGGTCTTCGCGCTGGCCGAGTTCGGCGAGGTGTGGCGGGTCATCCGCGACCTGTTGCCCGTACAGCCGGTGGGGGATGAGGAGGGAATCCGTGAGAGTCGAGGCCAGCTCCGGCTCGTCCGCGACGGACAGGCAATTTCACTATTAGTGACTGGTACCCCGTTGACAGATGACCGGGGCGAGGTATTGGGGGTGGTGTGTTTTTTTGAAGATGTCACGCAGATTATTCGCATCGAACGTATGGAGGCCTGGCGCGAGGTCGCTTGCCGCATCGCCCACGAGATCAAAAACCCGCTGACGCCGATCCAGCTCGCTGCCCAACGCCTCCACCGTCGCTTCGCTCCGCAAATCTCGCAACATGCCGAGATCTTCGACGAATGTGTCCGCAGTATCTCTCAGGAGGTCGATGCGATCAAGAAGCTAGTCAACGAGTTTTCCACCTTCGCCCGCCTACCCGCCGGCGATCATGTGCTGGAAAACTTGAACACCCTGGCCCAAGAGACGATCATCCTGTTTGCCGAGGCCCATCGGGACGTCTTGTTCAGTTTTCTCCCTGACCGTACCCTTCCCCTGCTGGAACTCGACCGTGAAGGAATGAAGCGGGTCTTGCGCAATCTGCTGGATAACGCGGTGGCGGCGTGTGCGGCGGTGGCGGACGGGGGACCCGGCCGTGTCGAGGTCACCACGCGGTATCTCCGTCCGCTCGGCATCGCCCGCCTTGAGGTGGCCGACACGGGTTGCGGCATCCCTGCAGTGGTGAAAGACCGGCTCTTTGAACCGTATTTCTCGACGAAGAAGAACGGAACCGGCCTCGGGCTGGCCATCGTTGCTACCGTAGTGGCCGATCATAAAGGATTTATTCGAGTGCGAGATAACAAGCCGCGGGGCAGCCGGTTTGTGATCGAACTGCCAGTGCGGCGCCACGAGCAGCGGTTGGTGTCGGTTGTTGAGACTGCTGCCTTGCCATTGGATGCGACCAAGGGCGAGGAAGAGAGGAGAGGCCATGGGTGAGACGATTCTGGTGGTGGATGACGAGGTAAAAATTCGCGAGACGTTGCGTGGCGTGTTGAGTGATGAGGGGTTTCGCGTGGTGGAGAGCGAGGGGGGAGCTACGGTGCTCGAACTGGTGATGACCCAGCGACCGCGCTTGATCATTCTCGATATCTGGATGCCACAGATCGACGGCCTTGAGCTGCTGGAACAGTTGCGGGCGCGCGAGCCAGAACTCCCGGTGATCATCATTTCCGGACACGGGGCGATCGAGACGGCAGTTCGCGCGACAAAACTGGGGGCCGTGGATTTCATTGAAAAACCTTTCTCGCTCGAGACCCTCCTGCGCTCCGTGTACCAGGCTGTGGGGCGCGAGGGGAACGGGAACGGCAAATCGTCTCCGTTGTTCGATGCCCCACCGCAGGCGCATCTAGCCCCACAGTCGGGGCGACAAGTGCGGGCGCGGACGATCCGGCAGAGTGTCGTGACGCACGGCAGGGGGCTGCACTCCGGGATCCGAACCGGCGTGATCCTTCAGCCCCTGCCGCCCGGAAGCGGAATTGTGGTTGCCTCTCTGTCGTCGGAGGTCGTGATTCCCGCAACGGTCGATTATGTCGAGTCCACCGGGTACGCAACTGGCCTCTACCGGGAGGGTGTTTTCGTCAAGACGGTGGAACATCTCATGTCAGCCCTGCACGGGTATGGGATCACCAACTTGATGATCAAAACGCAGGGAGAGATTCCCATCCTTGATGGCTCGGCGATTGAGTTCTGCCAGTTACTTGAACAGGCGGGCATTGTCGAGCAGGCCCAGGTGGTAGAGGAGCTGATCCCTGATCGAACGTATAGCATCGAAGAACCGCAAGCAGAGAAGTTTATCCGCATCGAACCGGCCGAACACCTTGAGGTACATTACACCTTGCGGTACCCCGATCCGGTCGGCTACCAGGAATATCATTACGTCCATACGGGTGCGCAACTGTACCGTGAGCATATCGCGCCCGCCCGAACTTTTGGCTTTCTCCGGGACATCGAGGCGCTCGAGCGGATGGGGTTGGCCAACGGGGGACGGCTACACAACTGTATCCTTATTGGAGAACAGGGAGTGATCAACCCACCTCTGCGCTTCCCCGACGAACTCGCCCGCCACAAGGTGCTTGATCTGATCGGCGACCTCTATCTCCTCGGCCGCCCCCTGCGCGGTAAGGTGACCGCGTACCGCACCGGCCACAGCGATAATATCGCTCTCCTGCGGGCGATCCGTGACGGGATGAGACTCGGCACGGCGGTACGGGAAGAGGCAATGTCGGGATCCGGGAAAAATTAAGAAGACTGGGTCGCGGGTGTCTTCACGCTCAGTCAAGACGCCGGTGTGATGCCCACATTGTGGGCGCGGCGCGTATTCTGGCCAAGGACGAGGACGGTATTGTGGTCTCCCGAGTTGACACCTTTTAGGTCGAGGAATAGTTGGCTCGTGGACTGCCCCTGTAGCGGGAGCTTTATTCTCGCTTTGGCGTCGTATCCAAGGCGGCAAGCCCTTCTAACGCTAGGTCGTGCCGAGCACGTCCAACATCTAGCGTTCGAGTTCTTGTGTGAGGGCGGTGCGCGCGTAGCGTGACACGAGTGGTGGCTGTTTGGGGCAGTTGCTCTGCTCGCTCCCCCACCCGTAGGAGCTGCCGTCGCTGTGAACAGTGAGCTACAGGATATCGTCCCGTTGCTTCGCGCAGATGCTTTGCTACTTGTTCGCGTATTCTGCAAACCGGGCCATGGGCTCCCCTCCTGTGCCGCTGTGGGCAAACACGTGCGGCGGCGTGGGACAAGAGCGAGCTGTTGTCTCTGGTCTTGCTTGTGAGCTGTCTCGCGAGCCATCCTTCTCTTGCACACCAGAGGGTCGAAGAGGTAAAGGAGGCATGAACAGTGCTGCCTCTTGCTGCAAGGAAAGGAGAGCGAAAGGTTACTGCGTAGCCGCTGGTCAAAGGACCGGAGAAGATAATCGCAAAAGGAGGGAAACTCTATGGCTCTCACACCTGCTGAACTGACGCAAACTTTGAAGGGAATGCTTGAGCAGCGCAAGGCCTATCGGGATCATCCCTGGATTCAGGGTTACCTCAAAGGCGAACTCTCACGCACGCAGATCCGCACTTGGATCGAGCAGCATTACTGCACGGTAGGGGACGTGCACGACATCTTTGGGCTGATTTATGCCGGCTGCCCGGATCCCGAGGTGCGGGTCCGTATGCTGGAGAATCTATGGGAGGAAGAGACAGGGAAAATCACCGGGTCGGCTCCACATCGTGAGTTGATGTGTCAGTTGATTGAAGCATTGGGCGGCTCACGTGCAGAGATCGCTCGCGTGAAACCGTTGCCCGAAACGGTAGCACGGCGCAGTTTCCTGCGGTTGATGGCGCGCACGCGTCCCTTCTACGAAGCGGTGGCCGCGATCAGCGTGGCTGGGGAAGCACAATTTGGCGATATGGCTGAAACCTACGCCCGCACTGGGGAAGAGCGCTATGGCCTGAGCCCGGAGGCGACGGCCTTTTGGTGGGTACACGCCAAAGCGGATAAGGAGCACGGCGGCGCGGCTTTTGACATTGTCGCACATTGGGCGCGTACGGAGGCAGAACAACAGCAGGTGATCGAATCGGTTAGGCAGTCTCTGGAACTCGTCTGGTGTTGGTTTGATGGGTTCGTCCGGGCGACCGCATGAACAGGGTATTCGGTGTCGAGTCGTGGACGAGGGAGAATAGGAAAAGACGTGCTGCCATAGATCTTGAAGGGACCTACAGCTGAGAGCTGTCCTGCCTGGAGGTGTCACATGCGGATTGGTTTTATCGGGTTAGGGAACATGGGTGGACCGATGGCGATGCATATCTTACAAGCCGGGCACGGGTTGACTGTGTACGATGTGCGCCGGGCGGCCGCTACCCCGCATGTAGAACGCGGTGCACGGTGGGCAGATAGTCCCATGGCAGTGGCCGCGGCGAGTGAGATCGTTTTCACTTCGCTCCCTGGGCCCACAGAGGTTGAGGCCGTAGTGCTAGGCGAGGGCGGGATCCTTCAGGGGGCGTCACCGGGAACTGTCTACGTCGACCTCTCCACCAATTCTCCCACCTTGATCCGGCGTATCCAGGCGCTGGCGCAGGAGAAACAGGTTGCGGTGTTAGACGCGCCCGTCAGTGGCGGACCTATCGGTGCGCAACAAGCGACTCTTGCCGTGATGGTTGGCGGGGATGTGGAGGTGTATCACCGCGTCAAACCCGTCTTGGACGTGATCGGGAACAAGGTATCCTACATTGGCGGGATTGGTTGCGGGGCGATTGCCAAGTTGGTGCACAACATGATCGGCATCTGTATGCAACTCGTGCTGGCAGAGGGATTTACGCTGGGGGTTAAAGCGGGGGTAGAACCGGCGGCGCTCTGGCGTGCGGTTACAGACGGGGCGGTGGGACAGGGGTTGATGCTGAACTATGTTATGCCAAACGTGGTCTTCAAAGGCGATTTCGATACCGTACGCTTTGCGCTGCGGCTGGCGCGGAAGGATATTGGCCTGGGGACGGAGCTCGGTCGCGAATTCAACGTGCCGCTGAGAATCGCGAGTCTCGTCGAGCAGGATTTTGTCGAGGCCATGGCACGTGGCTGGAGCGAGCGCGACTCCACCGCGCCATTTTTACTCCAAGAGGAACGTGCGGGGGTGCAAGTCCGTCAGTCTTGACGGACTCTCCTAGCATGTCGACGGCTCGGTCGTCACGTGAACAAGGCTCCTCTGGACATCGAGGAACTTCGCGCGTACGGAGAAGCATACCCCGCCTGGGGATGCGTCCTCTATGGTTACGCCGGACCAGGACGGAGGACGCACCCCGGCAGCGCCCCGGTATGCCGACCGTCGGCGAACAAGATCTCGCCGTTGACGATCACCCAGTGTATTCCCCGTGCCTGCTGCACGAACCGTCCTTCCCCGCCGGGCAGGTCATAGAGCATCTCTTTGTCTCCTGCTGCCACCGTACGGGGGTCAAAGATCACCAAATCTGCCGCCTTCCCCTGGGCGATCACGCCCCGGTCAGTGAGACCGAAGAATTGTGCCGGTTCAGCGGTCAGGCGCTGCACTGCCCGCTCCCAACTCATCACCCCCCTGTCACGCACCCACGTACCCAGCAAATAGGTCGGGTAGCCCGTGTTGCAGAGCATATCCACATGCGCACCGCCGTCGGAGAGACCGATCAGCACACGTGGGTCGGTGACGACCTCTTGCAGCAGGGCCGGCTCAAAATTGAGGAGCGCCATGGTGAACTCGGTTCCCAGGTCGTCTGTGAGGGCGAGGTCAAAAAACGTATCGAGCGGGTCTTTCCCTTGCTCCTGGGCGAGTGTGGCGATGTTCCTCCCTATCCATGAGCGGTGTGCTGGGTGCTTAACCTTGCACACCACGATCCGTTGCCACTGCCCGCTGAACGCCTTGGGGCTTGTGGTATACGCCGCGCGGAAAGCCGTGCGAAAGTCGGGGTCTGCATAGACCCGCGCTTGCTCGTTGGGCGGCCGGTTAAACAGCTGATGACAGACTTCGTAGGCGCCGAAAAGAAAGGGGTTGCGCAGGTTGAACTGGATCTCGGTCGGTTGGCAGCTCGCCTGCGGAATCCCCCCGCGTCGAATGAGGGAGTCAGTGCTGGCCAGGAGGTCGCGGTGTGCGGTTGGTTGGTCACTGCGGGTTTGCACCGACAGCCAGGTGACCGGACGCCCGCTTTCGGTGAGGAGAAAGTCCACCAGCTCGGGCGCGCCCGGAGGCAGGAGGGACGACCCTGCACCGCCGAGGTTCACTTCGATCACGCCATAGCCGAGTTCCCGTAACACGCGGGCGTACGCCCCGAGTTCTTCACGATTGGCCAAGCGGCAGGCGAGCGGCCGGCCGCGATAGCCGACATGCTGCGTGGCCACAGTCGTCGAAAACCCCAGCGCTCCCCCCTGCATCCCCTCGCGCAGCAAAGCCGCAATCTGCGCGGCTTCCGCGCTGGTGGCCGCTCGCTCCTGTGCCGCTTCGCCCAGCACGTAGGAGCGGAGAGGAGACAAAGGCATGAGAAAGCCCAAGTTGATCCCCATGCCTTGACGCTTCGCGCTCATGAACTCAGCGAAGCTTTCCCACTCCCACCGTACTCCCCTAGAGAGGACGTGGAACGACATGCCTTCGACGTTGACCAAGTCCCAGGCCAAGGCCTCGCGTTGCGCGGGGCGGCAGGGGGCAAGCCCCACGCCACAGTTTCCCATCACGACACTGGTGACACCATGCCAGGATGAGCAGGTGACCAAGGGGTCCCAGTCGATCTGTGCGTCGTAGTGCGTGTGGGGATCGATAAAGCCCGGTGCCACGAACAAGTCCGAGGCGTCAAGTACCTGCTTGGCTTCCTCACGGATCGAGCCGACTTGTATGATCCAACCCTTCTCTATAGCGATGTCTGCGCGATAGCGGGGGGCTCCGGTCCCGTCGATCACCGTGCCGTTACGGATCAGTAAGTCGTACGACATCTGCATCCTCCTGTTTATTTGCCTGCATAGACTGCCGTCAGCCTTGCTGTCAAGGGAAACGAGGGCGGCGCCAGGGCTGGTGTTCGCTTGACTTGACCCTCCCCTGGTGGAAGCGGTAACGTCTCGGTTGCGGGGTGAAGGACCGTAGGGAGGGAAACGACGGGAAAGGAGGAGAGACCCATGGGGCTCACGTTAGACTTAGCGGAACGCTTTATCGCCGCAGCTAAGTCCAAAGCTCACCAGGAAGGCTGGGCCATGAGTATCGCTGTTGTCGACGCGGCTGGGCACTTGGTGGCGCTGGCGCGTATGGACGGCGCGCGCTGGATGACTGCCAAGATCGCGGAGAGTAAGGCATTCACGGCGGCAACGTTCCGGCGCACGTCGATGGAAGTGGCGGAGTTAGCCAAGTCGCGTGCCCAACTGATCGAGAGCGTGGGTGCCGTGATCGGCAAGCCGCTGCTCTTGGCCGGTGGCGGTTTGCCGTTGATCGTGAAGGGAGAATTGCTCGGCGGTGTCGGCGCCAGCGGCGGGACGGAAGAGCAGGACATTGAGTGCGCGCAGGCGGGCTTAGCCGCCATCGGTGGAGAATGAGGACCCGTGGGAGAGTGCTCTCCCACGTTCCCAGCAAGGGGACTGCGGCGAACATCATGCGCGCTATTGGGATCGAGAGCGAATCGTTCGGTGACCAGCTCAAGCAGTTTGCATCGCACTGAATTGCCGGCTGGGGCGGGCACGCGATTGTCGGGACGTCTGAGCAGGTGAGATGCTCGAACTCCTCACGCAGTGGCAGCGGAGGCATCTGGCATGACTATAGCGAGGAGCTGCCGTATTTCGGCAAAACAGTGCTCCCGCTTGTGCGCCAGGCCGGGCTGCGGAAGTAGAGAGAAAACCCGCTCCTCCACCAGTACAGAGGTGAACGCCACCAGTGCCTCTTCAACGGAAACGCCAGCTGACCCAGGTTGGCACGCCACCTGAGACTCAGGTGGGGCCATGTGAGTTGCTGGAAGAGGCGGACAGCTCCTACTCTGCCCCGCATCGCCTCACCGATCACGAGCTCTTTGACAATCGTCTGATTTTCGGCGACAACCTGCGTGCTCTCAGGGCACTGGAGCAGGAGTTTGCCGGAAAGATCAAGTGTGCGTATATCGATCCGCCTTACAACACAGGTAGTGCGTTTGCACACTATAACGATGCTTTGGATCACGCTCGTTGGCTGCATTTCATGCGGCCCAGACTTGCACTGTTGTGGCGGTTATTGCGAGCTGACGGCTTTCTGGCTGTTCAGATTGATGACAATGAATTTGCCCGACTGTTTCTCTTGATGGCGGAAATGTGTGGGGAGCAGAACCTGAAGGTCATTGCCGTTAAGATGGCCGAGCCGACCGGCGTGAAAATGGCACAAGTCATCAAAACCGGCGGCATCCCGAAACTCAAGGAGTACATTATCCTCGCCGGCAAGTCGGGCATTCGGGGGCTCAACGTTGAACGGTTACCGAAAGAGACCTGGGACGATGAATACCGCATTGTGCTCGGAGGTACGAACCAGCAAGAGCTTCTTGACCTCAAAGCCATTATCGCGGACGAGTCACGTTCTGCTGCCGACGTGCGGGTGGCTGACACCATCTGTGCGAAGTTCTCCTTCGAGGCCACGGACGTCGTGTGCCGCCGCGAGACGGGCGGTGCGGTCACGAAGTCGTGGCTGCATGACAACGCCTGGCGGATTGTCCGCACTGTGGCGACGACCGCTAGTGCCAAGAGGCTCGCAGACTGCAAACGTACCAACGTCAAACAGGGTGCCGGCGCCTTCGTCATTGAGACTCCGCAGAAAAAACTGTATGTGATCAAAACTGCTTATAATCCGAGTCGTGCGCAGCCCCGCATTCGCCTCCTCTTCGCGGATGATTATCTCACCCTCCACCCGGGCGATTTCTGGCAGGATATTAAAACCACCGGCTTAGGGGATGAGGGGGGTGTAAACTTCACGCACGGGAAGAAACCGGAAGCATTGCTCAAGCGTGTCATCGGGATGGCCACTCAGCCCGGGGACTGGGTGCTCGACGCCTTTGCCGGCTCCGGCACAACAGGTGCAGTAGCTCACAAGATGGGTCGTCGCTGGATTATGATTGAGCTGGGAGAGCAGTGCCACACGCATATCATTCCACGTCTCAGGCGTGTCATCGACGGAACTGACCGCAGCGGAATCTCGCAGGCGGTCGGCTGGAAGGGAGGAGGGGGGTTTCGCTACTTCCGGCTGGCGCCGTCGGCACAAGACAACTGAGGTCGCGAGGTCCGCCGCACGCCCGGCAACCCCCACGTTCCTGTTTGCTCGTACGCACTGTCTGCGGCCAAGGCCGGATAGGCAGGTGGGCATTACACAGGCGCTACCCAGCTCTGAGTGCTGGCAATACCTCCTCGCCGATCCGCTGTATGCATTCGAGGACCTGTTGGGGAGCCGGGCCCAGAGGGACGCGGCAGCGCAAGACAAACCACTCGACCCCGAGCGCAGTCCGCCAGCGGTCCAGTTGCTCCAGCCAGTCCGCTGCCGTGCCCAGAATCATGTACGGCCGTACCTTCTCGACGGTGAAGTCGGATTCTGAACGGAATGCGGGTGTTGGTGCCAGCATTCCCCAGCGGAAGTAAAATTTGCACTCTTCCACCCACAGCCGGCCAAAAGTCTGCTCGGCTTCTTCCATGCTTGCGGCCAGCCACCCATCTCGCAAGAGCGCGATCCGCGGGGTCTTGCCCGCCTTGACTGCTGCTTCTCGGTAGAGATCGAGCTGAGATTGGAGCGTCTCCATCGTGTCGAAAAACGGCGCCATCGCCCACGCGTCGCCAAGCCGACCAGCACGCGCGATCGATTTCGGCCCAAAGGCACCAATCCAGATTGGTGGGTGGGGCCGTTGGTAGGGTTTCGGTGTGAGGTGGATCGCGTCGTAACGGTAATACTTGCCGTGGTGTGCCACAGGGCCGGTGGTTGTCCACGCTTTCCGCATTACCTCCACGGCTTCCTCGAAACGGCCTTCGCGCTGCTTGATTGGCACGCCGAAGTGGTCGAAGTAGCGCGGGTGATATCCGACGCCAAGGCCGAGAATGAGGCGGCCGCGGGAGAGCACGTCGATCATCGTCGCCTCTTCGGCCAAGTGAACCGGATTGTACAGCGGCGGCATGACGACATAGGAGCCGAGTTTCACTTGCTGTGTCCGTGTGGCGAGCGCGGCGAGCAGGGTGAGGGGGGCGGGAAACATACACTCGGTACGGGCATGACGCTCCGGCACGAACACGCCGTCGAAGCCTACCCGCTCGGCCTCTTCGGCCTCGCGCAGGAGTTGGGCAGCAAAATCCGCCGCACGCTCTGCGCTCGGCTCCGACTGCTCGTATGGTCCGCCATGGGTGTCCGGCATGTATCCGATCGCAATCACTTGTTCCTCCCGTGTATCTGTGCGAGAAGAGCGTCAAACTCTCCCCCGTCAAGCCAAATACCGTGACACTGGAGACATGTATCGACGATCACCGCTGGGTTGATTGCGCTATACATCCGCAATAGCGGTGTCGCGTCACGCGGGCACTTAGCGCGCTTGTAATTCAGTGTTTCCTGACCGGTCCCGCTGCGCAAAGGGGCGAGAGACCGAGGATCTGCGTTGAGTAGCGTCCCGAGCTCTCGTTCGTCAAACCATAGACCGTTACACGTAGTACAACGGTCTACGATAATGCCGCGGATCGTGCGCGCCACAAAAGAGTCCGTCTGGCACTTGGGGCATTGCATGCGTAGGTTCCCTTTTCTTTAGGTATGCACAGTCACATACCATAAGCACGGAGCAGACGGTACGGAGGGGGGCATGAGGGATTTCTCGTTCTTGCCGTCCGCGGAACACCAGTGGCCGCTTGTCCAAGCACACCGTCACTTCCCTACAGAGTGGGCGGTGTTTACGTGTTTTGTCTGTACCAATCTCGTGCGTGCCAATTCAGACCTCATTCATCCACATCTGCTCCAATCGTTGCCGGCGCCGCAACAATCGTAGGGTGCCGTCGGGTTCCCGCATCACTTCGGGCGCTTGCGGGTAGGAATTGTAGTTAATCGTCGCCATGGCGGCGCAATATGCACCGGCACCTCCGATGACGACCAAGTCGCCAATGGCAGGACGGGGCACGTGGCGCGGGGCCAGCGCTTCCGGGTCGCCGGGCGCAGGCGTGAGAATGTCACCAGACTCGCAGCAGGGTCCCACAAAGACAACCTCCGTCTCCGTCCGTCCTGTCGCGAGCACGTCAATTGGATGTTGCGCGCCGTACAGGGACGGGCGCGTGATTTCCGGCATCCCAGTGTCGAGTTTCGCGAAAAGGTATCCCTCTTTTCCGGTATCGACGACATCGATGCAGGTGGCGACAATCACTCCCGCCCGCGCCACCAGAAAAGTGCCGGGTTCAATTTCCAGATGCAGCGCGCGCCCCTCGCGTGCGCGGAACGCTTCGAGCTCACAGCGCACGTGTTGCCCGATGTCGTGGAGGTCGGCAGAGGGCTCATCCGGCATCCGCCCGACTTTGAACCCTCCGCCGAGGTTTACCACCGTGACCTCGGGCAGCTCGCGGGCGATGTCGAGCGTCATGCGGGTCACACGCTTCCAGACTTCCGGGTCGGTGCCGGACCCGATATGCGTATGGAGACGAGTAATGCGTATCTTGTACCGCGCCGCGATGGCTTTGACCTCGTGGAGATAGGCGTGCCAGATGCCGAAGCTCGACGCCGGCCCGCCGGTGTTCGTGCGCTTGGTCGAGCCGCTGCCCAATCCAGGATTGATCCGCACCGAGACCGTCCCGCCGGGAACCTGCCGACCAAATTGTTCGAGCTGATACAGAGAGCAGGCATTATATAATACTCCCCGACGGACAAACTCGGCGAGGCGTGGCGAAGGCACCTGGGAGGTGAGTTGAATGTGTCGCGGGAGGAACCCCGCGTGCAGGGCGCGTTCGACCTCGAAGTCGCTGGACGCGTCGATGTGGAGGCCGAGATCGCGGAACACGGTGAGCACGCCGAGACTGGGGTTCGCCTTCATGGCGTAGCGTAAAGTGAAGCCGTAGGGAGCGGGGAAGGCCAGGGCGTGGCGCGCGGCTGCTTCCAGCAGCGCCCGGTCATAAACATAGCAGGGGGTGCCGAACCGCTCCCGCACCTCGGCGGCTTGCTCGGGGGTAAGAAACAGGGTGCAGTTTGACGTCGGCCCTGTGCCCATCACTATTCCTCCTCGTTCATGGCTTCCCTATACGGGGACGACGCGCGAAAACCTTCGCGCTGGCGGGTTGTCCGCCAGAGGAGAGCATGTATCTGTTTTGTCCACGCTTGCCAATAGGAGGATCCGGTGATTCCTTACTAAGCCTTGTCGCGCCCGTTCGCGAGGAAGAGCAGCGTGGTGAATAATCTGACGGTCAGGGGGCGGACGGTGCGTGGGGCGAGCTTCGTAGCCCCTATTCTGAGAGCTGGCGCGACCTTAGAAGACCATCTGCTTATGTCAGGTGGGTTTGTCGCGAGGACGATACCCTGACAGGACCACGTCGCGCTCGCTTGTACTGGGCCCAAAAACAAACTATACATAGCGACTTTGCGCATAATCTTCGGAGCGTCTCGTTTGGCTTGTGCCAATCCTTAAATTGCTTGAATACGACCGTCACCAGTTCTTCAAGAGCCGCGAAATACCGGTCAAGGTCGTCCCTGGCCGCCAGATGTCGGAGTTGTTTTAAAAGCCCCTTGCTGTTCGGGGTCGGCTTTTGCCATCAGCGGGCGCGGCTGGCGCCGGCGGAAACCCAGCCTCCGGAACAACCGTTGGCACTGACGGACACTGAGCGTGACCTTTTTTTTCAAAACGGTGCACCCAGGACTGCACGGTGCGGGGGCTGGGTCCGAAGAGGGTCGCCACTTGGCCCGGACTGAAGCCGTAACAGACCAGCAGGATTCCGTGAAGACGATGGTCGTATCTGGCTTCCGCCGACCGGCGGATTTGTACTGCGGCTTGCATGAGCTCTGCATCTTGGATCTCAAGCTGGCGCAGAGCTCCCTCCCTGCCAAAGCAGAGCAGGCAATAGACTATATGCGCAATTATTTATGACGCTCTATATAGATCTTTCGTGCTGGTGAAGACTTGGCGAAGAAGATGGGCAATTTTCTCCTGTTGAGGAGTAAGCTTCTCTTTAAGCTTTTCAGCGGGTGGGGGCAAACGTAGCTCCTGCGGCGTACTGGAGCGAACAGAGAAGGCTGTCGCGGCTGTTAGAGCAAAAAGGACAAAGGCTCCAATATAAGACGACCGTTTCATTCTGTTACCTCCTGCAGTGCGACCTCCATCCGAGCAGCTGCCACGCCGCCTTCCACCCCCACTCCTCCCCTGCCACCCAAACAAAAAGGGTCAGCCGCTTGCGCAAATAGCCCCTGAGTGGCGGTGGTCCCGGGTCGTTCGAGCCGCTGCGCTAGGGCTCACCTTCCGGGATGAAGAGCGGCTAAAAAAACACATTGTGATTAAGGCCACCGAGGGCCTCCATTTTTTTTGGAGCCTGTTGCCTCTTTCCTGCCCCAGCCCCTCCGCAACCCCTCCGGCAGCCGATCTTCTCTCTCCTCAAGACGGCCTCCGTTGCAGTCCGCTTGGTCTGTGAGCCTGCGCGAAGTATGACAAAATGAAGAAGAAAGTCAAGAAACGGAACGGAAAGAGAAAAGGTGAGGTCGGTGAGCAGTAATTCCCTGATCCCTCACCTGCCAGACCGGTTTGGCTCTTGCTGGTTCTTAACGAGGGACTTGAGAACCTCTGAGGGTGTGGCAACCCTAAGACCGGGCAAGTGGCGGAAGTGCTTTGTGTTCCAGGTGCAGATGTGAGAAAGGTTATTGTCTATAGCGGTAGCGGCAAGGTAGAGGTCAAAAAGACGCTCACGGGCCACTTTCTTCTCCTTGGTCAAGGTCTCAAAGGTTAAATAGGTACTGGGCTTGGGGGTCACCAAGGTGCAAAAAGAGAGATAAGATTGGCAGGCCTTAAGAGCTTCCTGCAACTTTATGGGAGAGGCAACCCGCTTGGGGCTTGTGACAATAGCAAGGAACTCCAGGAGGTTCTGCTGGGCGACTGCACCACTAAGGGCGCCTTGGGCTGCCAGCGTCATGATCTGCCGTGAGTCCGCTCGCAGTTTCTTTTCCGGCTCCTCCTCGCCAGCCTCGTCAGTCTTACGGAAGAAGGCATAGACCAGCACGTTAGAATCGATGAGCCAGGATATCGTCATAGAGCTCTTGCCGGTCTATAATGAGAACCCGACCCAAGTCTGCCCCTGGCAGGGGGACTGGCGTCCCCTGGCTTCGCTGCTGTCCTTCTAAAGCCTGTTCGCACAGCTCCCACACCTGCTCAGAAACACTTTTCCTCTCTCTACCTGCCAAAGCCTGGATTTTACGGAGGAGAACACGCCGTCCAGGGGCGACAGAGAGCGTCACCTTTCCCGAGATCAGCGTTGCCCGTGTCATCTTTCTGCTCATGCTTGCCTCCTTCCGCCCGTTGTTTCTTTGTTTCTTTTTACCACTTAGAAGTAGTAATCGCAATGTTTGCCTTTTTTCCCAAAGGAAGGCAGAGCCGTATCTGGGGCAGGCTCAGCAGTGCTTTGGCCCTGGAAGCTATGCAGCTTATTGCGCTCTTTTCTCAGGGAGTAAAGAGGTGGAGGGTGGAGAAAAAAGCCCTAACGTTCGTAGCAGACGATCTCCAGCAGATTGCCATCCGGATCGAGAAAATAAAGGCAGTCATGATCTCCCCAGTCAATGGGTCCCTGAGTGGGGATGCTGCGAGCGGAGAACTCTTTCTGGGCATTACGAAAATCCACCAGGCTCACCCTGAAAGCGTGGTGCCCTTTGCCCAGGGGGTTATCGATCCTATCCGTTACCCGTGGGGGTGTAGGTCTTGCCGCTCAAACAGGGCGAGCATCTGACTGCCACAACGCAGAAGCACCTGGTGCCTGCCAAACCGCTGGGCTACCTCAAGACCGAGCACCTTCGTATAGAACTCTTCCGCCCGCTCCAGGTCACTCACGTCAAGGCCAAAGTGATCAAGCTCTAGAAGCTGCATAACCTATCCTCCTTAACACGGCATGACTCCTCTACAAAAAGACTGGGACAGCTGTAAAGAGCCGTCGATAATAGCGATCCAGCCCCTGGTCAGACCAGACCGTGGTAAAAGAGCGAATGACGATCCCGTAAACCTCAGAACGAGAAATCCGCACGCGGGCGGTTGGGTCAAGAAGACTCGGCGAACGGCTGATGAGAGCGAGGGTACGCAGGCCGATCCATAGTGGCCAGATACAGGCGAGCCGCAGCCTTCCCTCTCGCCGAGGAATCGCCAGAGTATACGCTCAGCCACTTTGGTAATGCTCCAGGGTGAGGGCCAGAAGCTCGCCAAGGAGCGGACGCAGCCTGTCGAGTGAGCCAGGGTCCAAGAGCGCCTCTGGCGTCAGGCCGTGTCTGCGCAGATCCTCATACGGTAGATAGCAACGTCCGAGGCGCAGATCATGGGGAAGGTCTCGCAGAATGTTGGTCATCTGCAGTCCTTTGCCGAAGCGGACCCCTTTCTGTTCCATCTCTGACAGATGCCAGTGCGCCAGGGTTGGCCGGTGTGCCACTGCCATGCGCGTCCAAAACTCCCCCACACACCCCGCTACATCATATGTGTACCGATCCAGATCAGCCCGTGTCTCCAGAGCGGCAACCCTGCCACCGTTCTCACCAGGGAACGTCCTGAGATCTGTCTGCATACCCTGGGTGAGCGTGAAGACAAGACGGCGAATGCGCTGCTGGTCATCTGGCCGGAGCTGAGCAAACAGGGCAAAGCAGTCCTCGAGGTGCCAAAGCAGTTTTCTCTCGGCTGAAGTCCGTTGTGCGCCAGTCAACGCTTCTCTGACCTCACCAACCCGCATGGGACCGAGCTCAGAGAACGCCTCACGGTAAAGATCGAGGTAGGTAAGGCGTTGCTCACGGGCAATCAGGGCCGTGTCAGCAATGGTGTCTGCCGCCCGGCAAAAAAGGTAAGCCAGACCGATCGGTCGGCGCAGGCGGCGCGGCAGGACCTGCAGGCTTAAGTAGATCGAGCGGCTAACCTGCCGCAAGATATGGTCAAGGAGAGCCTCGTTGGAAGGCATACGCCTCACTTGTAGGGGTGGCCCTGCGTGGCCGCCCAGAGGAGGGGGTTGTCTCTACCCCTTTGCAGCAACCTCACTACAAGAGCAGAGCTGCCCGGAGTCGCTCCAGAGCTTGTCGACGCATGGAGACCCGATCTTTTTCCTCAGGCATCATCTCGGCAAAGGTTTTTTCACTGCCGAGTGGCTGAAAGATCGGGTCCCAGCCAAAGCCACCGGCGCCGCTGACCGCGCGCGGTAGGCTCAACCGCTTTATTCCGCGGATGGGCGTGTACCCGGTCGATCCCAGGGGCATCAGAGGGGGAGGAAGAGCAGTGTAGTTTTCCCTGCACGCCACAAGTGCTCTTACGGTAGCGAGAACTCCTCAGAGCAGCCCTCGTGCTTGCTGCGCGCTTCTTACCTCTCTATCTGGTAACGAAAGCACACCCTATACCGCCCAGAGCCGTAGGCTGGGATGAGGCAACGCCGAATCCCAGCTCTCTTGTGGCTATGCGAACCCCCACGCGCCTGAGCGTGTAAAACCCAGCGGTGGCCTGGTACCTGCGTGTTGAGCACAAGCGTAGCGGTGCCCAACACACGCTTGCTTTATTGCAGCTGCGGATAGCCGACAACAGCGTTGTAATGTCCGGGGGAGTTGCAGGTAATACCATAGTTCTCATACCAGGCTGTTCGTCTGACTCCATTGAGCCTGTTGTCTGCATGGGCGTGAGGCGCACTGGAGTTACCGGTTGACCCCCAGTGGCCAAGGATGTTGCGCACGTCCGCATATTTTGTATAAGAGTAAACTGCGGAATGATTGAGATGCAACTGGCGAAAATCCCACCCATTGGATCCTATGACCGTAAAGTAATTTCCTGCTCCGCCATTGCAGTTGTCCCCTGGTATGTTGCCACAGCCTTGTGGTCTCCCTTCGCAATTGTTCGGGCAGATTGGAGGATTCTGGCCGCCTCCGTTATATCGATACAATTTCAACCCAATGAGCATAGCTCTGTGCCACGCACTCTGATTTCCATCGCAGCCACAGTAGGCGCAGGGGCGTCCGTTACAGATATCCAGAGCCTCGTGCAAGCCTGAGGCAGGGTTGCAGAAATAATACGTCGTCGAATTGACGTACGCGTCAGAGCCAGCAATAGGGCCACACGCCGTTTCTGCCTCAACGTGAACTGCCGCCCCGATTAACCCGTACGTAAGCAGGACGGCTAAACCACAGAGACTGATCCTTTCCATCTTGATCCTCCTTTCCCACGCTTTGCGGAAGCGGTACGTACGAAACGAATGCGATCTATGGAGTATCGAGTGCGTTAGAGTCCTTTTGCCTTTGCCAGTTGTTCCTTCTCTCGCAGAAGCGGTTCCCACTCTTGGCGGTCTAGCTGCAGGGCTGCTAGCCAGACGTCGATCTCTGCATCCGACGTGCTGTCGCTTCCGCGGAGTGATTCCAGAGTCGGAATGGTATTGGCAAACCCCATATGCACAATTGCCTGTATGATGCTTTTCCGTACCTCCATGTTCGGCTCAGACCGATACTGTGCAACCAATGCTTCCGCCACGCGGTGGGTCTCGGAAGCCCCGACCGTTCCGAGCGCTGTGGCTGCCCCCTCTCGTAGCCGAGCATTGTCTGCTTGAAGCAGGTCAAGGACTTTTTCTACAGAGGCCGTACCTGCGGTTTTGATGATAACATTTTCGAGGATCTGTGCCCCAGCCTCTGGATCGACAGCTCGTGCGGCAGCGGCTACTGCAATAGCTCTCTCTGCGATCTCTGGAACATGACCATATCCGATCAGCTGTTCCGCCAGGATGTTGGCTACCACAGCCTCACGAACCTCCGCAGCCGGGTCTTGAATCAACCGGGCATAGAGACCTTGGCTAGGTTCGATGGTCTTGCCTAACGGGCGCACCAGGGCAGCTCTTAGCGCAGGGTCAGCTTCAGTAGCTAATCGGTCCAGCAGCGGGCGCAGTTCGGCCGGGTCTCCTATACGCTGAAGGGTGTGAGACCGAACCACTACCGCTTGGGCCAATACTTCAAGTGGCCCCGGGTCGCGTTCCTGTGCGACAAGGGCCTGGAGGTGATCGAAGGGCTCGGCCGCAGCCACCTGCGTGACTACTGCCTGTAGGTAGCGCTGAGAAGCGGGCGACCCATCCTGCAACGCCTCGCGTAGCTCTTCCAACAATGAAACCAGCTCGCAGGAAACCGGGCGCAGGGGTTCTTGCCCTAGGTCTCCGAGCTGTTGTGCAACTCCCACCATCGGCCCCTGTAACACGTATCAGGCGAACACAGCGCCTGAGATAGGAAGCAAGAGGCCGAGTATAGACCAGACTCGGTGTCGCGCGAGGATATTCCATTTTGCTCTGATATCCATGATGACCTCCTCTCCATCCAGTAGGGAAAATTGCAGAGTCCTTTGTTATGGAGCCAAATCGCATAGATGCTCGCCCCGAGCGTTTTTCTCCAGCCAGACATGTTCCCAATCGACGATGCCAGAGGCAAAAATATCCTTGAAGTCGAGGTAATCCTTTTGGAAGCGTGGGTCTAACGCGGCGAACTCTTCGATTAACGGCAATGCCTTTGCTCCTGCCGCCCGAACGCTGAATTTGAGCATGTTCCAACGGAGACAGAGATCGTTGCTCTCTCGGAAAGCCTGACGGTAAACCTCTAAGACCGCCTCAGTATCCCGCGCTGTGGAGATCACCAGAGCTGCTCCAATACGGACGTTTTTCGAAGGATGGTGTAGGATGAAATTTGCCAGCCTCTGACGGGAGACATCTCCGAACATGGGTTGAGTGTAAGTACCACTCATTTCCAAAGCCAGGGCAACAACATCTTCGTGAACCTGCGATTCAGCGATATCGAGTAGGCGAGCTACGTATTCTTCAAAGCGTTCAGGATCGTTTTCCATAACTTTCCCGATAGCAATTACCGCAGCTTTCGCGGCTGGCCCTCCGGTTTTATCTTTTCCCAGGGTAGCCAAGCGGTCGAGCCGGGCCGGCGTGAGAGAAGGCTGGGTCTCTAACGCATCGAGCGCGGCGACTGTGTGCTGTGTATCCGCATGCCGTTCGGCCATTGTCAAAAGGCGCTCGACGACCTGCGGATCGCGGACAGCTGCCGAGTCCTTCACTGCCTGCATATAGATCCCAAGCTCTATCCCGTGGGTATTCTCTGCCCACCCGATCACTGCAAGTGCGCGAGCGGAATCTTGGCCGATCAGCTCAGTCAGGCGTTCCCGCAAATACTGACCGAGCTGAGGATCATCACTAGCAATAGCTTGCTGAAGGGCAGTGCGAATGGACTGCAGATCTCCGAGCGTGCTCAACTGGCCGACACTTGCGTCAAACTGTGTGATCCCTGCTCGGCAAGTCGGCGTCGGGAAAATGATCGCCGGTTCTCCTGGGGGCGAAACCTCCTGAGCGGACAAGGA
>Ga0308420_1000370_pt1 | contig 21646 bp, 16 predicted proteins | sample HotsprSampleMS55_FD_203802 | JGI IMG/M metagenome (GOLD analysis project Ga0308420, IMG submission 203802) | Hot spring phototrophic mat microbial communities from Mushroom Spring, Yellowstone National Park, Wyoming, United States - 20090730_MS55 ... | reverse complement strand
CAAGCACGACTGACCGCGATTCTCGACGCGACCCCGGACTTCGTCAGCGTGTGTGATAGACACGGGCAGCTGCTGTATCTCAACCCTGCTGGGAGGCGGATGGTTGGACTGGGAGAGAGAGATGAGATCGCCCATACCTACGTCTACGACTATCACCCCGAGTGGGTACGAGTGCTCTTCAGTCAGGTCTTGCCGCAGGCGATGCGCGACGGGGTGTGGAGCGGGGAGACGGCGTTGCTCCACCGTGACGGGCATGAGATTCCGGTGTCGCAAGTGATCGTGACTCATAAGGCCCCGGATGGGACGGTCGAATACTTCTCGACGATCGCTCGTGATATCTCGGCCCAAAGAGCAATGGAGCGGCAGCGGGCTGAGTTTATCGCCATGCTGACGCATGACATCAAAAATCCTCTGGCCGCAATTCTCGGATATGTCGATTTGCTGCACGATGAGATTGCCGGACGGCACTCGACGGACGCAGATGACTTTCTGCAACGGCTAAAGGACAACGCCTTAACGATTTATGCGCTGATCACGAATTATCTCGACTTTGCTAGGGTCGAAGCAGGCAGTTTGATTTTGCGCAAGACGCTCGAACCGCTCGACGGGATCCTCCGTCGGGTCGTAGAGCAGTACGCTGCTGTCGCACGGCGCCGTCAGCTCTCTCTGACTGTGGACGTGGCGAAAGATGTTCCTGTGATCCTCGGCGATGTCCTCGCGCTCGAACGGGTCTTCTCCAACCTGATTCGCAACGCTCTCAAGTTCACTCCAGCGCAGGGGCAGATCTCTGTCACCGCCCGGCGATCGGTGGAAGGGGACGGGCAATATGTCGCCGTGGAGGTACGTGACACGGGACCGGGCATTGCGCCGGAGGTGCTACCGACGCTCTTCGAGCGATATCGCCGAGCCCCCACCGCAACCAGGCATGAAGGAACAGGGTTGGGCCTGTTCATCGTGAAGACCTTAGTCGAAGCACACCACGGTCGGGTAGAGCTGGAGAGCGAGCTGGGGGTCGGAACCTGTGTCCGTGTGATCTTGCCGGTCCCCGACCAGAGGCACGAGAGCGACGTCAAGGCAGGAGACGCGCAAAAGATACTCCTTCCAAAGACTTCTACCCCCTGAGCGGGTGTCCTCCCTTGCCTGCACGCCGCTGGGTAGGAAGGTCGCCTGGTCTATCACAGGGGCAGCGGGGTCGAGCGCATGCTTCTTGGGCTGGCGTGGCGTACGAGCAGTCCACATGCCGACAGATGAGCATGTCAGCGGAGAACAGCCGGGGCGCGAGTGACTCGCCTGGGCGTTTCACTCGCTGCTTTTCGGAGCGAATCCCCTACGCAGGGTGTTCTCGGTAATCACGCGCGGTTCCATGAACTGGAATAAGTAGTCAGGTCCACCTGCCTTGGAACCGATGCCTGACAGTCCGAGACCACCAAAGGGTTGATGGCCGACTCGTGCGCCGGTGATTTTCCGGTTGATGTACAGATTGCCGACGCGGAAGTCGCGCTGGGCTTGGGCGATATGGCTAGGGCTGCGCGAATAGAGGCCGCCCGTGAGGGCGTAGGGAGTGCATAGCGCGAATGCCAGCGCTTCGTCAAAATCGCGCGCTTTCAGTACGGCGAGGACCGGGCCAAAAATCTCTTCCTGAGCGATCCGCGCCTGGGGCGAGACGTCGGCGATGATAACCGGTCCGACCCAGTTGCTTTCCTGTGGCGCGGGGACCTCCAAGACTACCCGGCCCTCGTGCCGGCCAAGGGCGATGTAGTGTTGTACTTTTTGTTTTGCCTCCGCATCGATCAGCGGCGGGACGAACGTCCCTGGATCCTCGGCCGAGCCGATGCGGACGCTCCGTGTCGCCTCGATCAGCCGCTGGAGAAACAGCTCATATACCGATTCCAGGACGATGACCCGCGAGCATGCCGAACACTTCTGCCCGGCGTAGCCGAAGGCGGAAACCACCGTACCTGCTACTGCTTCGTCAAGATCTGCGTCCTCGTCCACAATAATGGCGTTTTTCCCGCCCATTTCGGCGATGACCCGTTTCACGCCGAGCTGTCCTGCGGTGGTCTGCGCCGCCAAGGCGTTGATCCGTAGCCCCACTGTCAGCGAGCCGGTAAAGGCGATGAGATTGACGCGCGGGTGAGTCACTAAATGTTCTCCTACCTCTCCTCCGCGCCCGGGCAAGTACTGCAACACGCCGGCGGGGAGGCCGACGCTGCGAAAAATTTCCATCAGCTGGGCGCCGATTACTGGCGTTTGCTCGGCCGGTTTCATGATGACCGTATTCCCGGTGACCAGCGCTGCGGCCGTCATCCCGGTCAGGATCGCGAGCGGGAAGTTCCAGGGGGCAATGACAACGGCGACGCCGCGCGGCTGATACGTGTACAGGTTCACTTCCCCCGGGAGGTCATCGAGGCGGCGCGGGGAGGCGAGGCGCAACATCTCGTGGCTGTAGTAACGCAGGTAGTCGATGGCCTCGCACACGTCGGCATCCGCTTCGCGCCACGGCTTACCGGCTTCCAACACCTCCCAGGCAGCCAGCTCGACACGACGATCATGCATCACCGTGGCCGCGCGTAAGAGGAAATCCGCCCGTTCCTCTGCCGACGTTGCCCGCCAGGCCGGGAGCGCCTGCACCGCCGCCGCCACGCTCTGCTCCGCCTCCGCCACCCCCGCCCGGGCGACACGACCGACGATCTCAGTGGGGCGTGACGGGTTGTACGACACCAGCTCTGCACCGGTCATCAGCTCCTGCCCGTTCAACACCAAGGGGTAGACCCGACCGAGGTGCTGGCGGACCTGAGCCAGTGCCGCAGCGAAACGGCAGCGATTGTCTTCGCGCGCAAAGTCCAACTCTGGTTCGTTGTGAAAGGTGGAGCCAGCATGAGGGGGGGGGGCAGCCGTCGTGTACGAGCTATTTAGCTGGACCGCATCGGCAGCAGGCTGGGCACTCTCCAGGGGATTGCGCAGCAGCTCCTCGATCGCTACGTGTTCCACGAAGCTCTGGCGTAGGAATGAATCGTTGGCAGTGTTCTCCAACAACCGCCGCACGAGATAGCCCATGCCGGGAATTAATTCGCCGAACGGTGTATACACCCGGACGCGCTGCCCGAGCTGGACGAGGGCGGCTTTAATGGCGTCGCCCATGCCGTAAAGCATTTGGAACTCCACCGCGCGCTCCGGCAGCCCGAGGTGCCGGCTGGCAGCGAGGGTGTAGGCGAGGGAGCGGATGTTATGGGTGCCAACGGCCGGGCGCAGAAGGTGAGAGTGCTCCAAGAGCGTCACTACCAAACGCTCGAAGTTTACATCCGTCTCCCATTTGTGCGTGAATACGGGGATCGGCCAAAAGTGTTGGCGCGCGATGACAGTTTCGTAATCCCAATAGGCGCCGCGTACCAACCGTACCCCTATCGGGGTGCCGCGCCCCTTTACCCAGGCAAGCAGGTCGCGCAGGTCTTGCTCGGTCTCATGCAGATAGGCCTGCAGCACGATCCCAACGTGCGGCCAGGCACGGAACTCCTCTTCTGCGCAAATCTCTTTGAAGACGCGTAAGGTGAGGTCTTTGTAGCGGTACTGCTCCATGTCGATCGTCACGAAAGCGCCGACCTCCTTGGCCGTCCGGAGGAGCGGGCGCAGACGCGCTGTGACCCGCTGGGTGCTGTCCTCGGGGTCGATGGGGTCGAACTGCGAGTAGAGCGCGGTGAGCTTGAGCGACACATTGACGCGCGGGACCGGCCCGGCGTGATCGGTGTCGATCAGGGCGACCGGCTCCCACGTTTGGGCAGCAGCGGCAAACGAGGTCAGCAAATCGAGGTATCGTTGCTGGTAGACATCGGCTTCGGCCTCGCTCAGCGTGGCCTCTCCTAGGAGGTCGAGGGTGAACGCTTGATTTTGCCGCCGCAACTTGCGGATCGCGAGCAGGGCTTCGGCTGCGGTGGCCCCCGCGATGAAACGCTGCGCCACGCGCGTTGCGTTGCGGCGGACCGCCATCGCCACCGCTCGGGCGGCGGGTGAGCGCGGCGAGGCGAAGTTTAACCCCCACTGTACCGCGATAGGAAAAAGCTCTTTGTGAGCGAGAAAATATTCCTGTAGATGCTGCGCGACCTGCTCGCTGGTCTTGAGCATGGGGAGGACGTCGATGAAGCGGAACATCTGCACCTTCAGCGTCTCGTCGCGCATGCACCAGTCAAGGATCTTTTCGTCCCACCAGGCCAGTTGCCACACGGACGGGGACTCCGTCTGCAGCCGGGCGAAAATCTCCCGCCCGATCACTTGCGTCTCTCGCTCGATCTCTTCAAACAGTGACACGGTTTTCCTCCTCCTTTGTAGTATACTCTCTTGGAAGGCGCAGGAGACGTGGGGGGCGCTTCCTCTTTCTGAAAACCGGCTGGCAGTGGTAAAAGCGCGGAGGAAGTCGTGGCTGACTGCCGGCCGGTTCCCTGGTACACTATTTCTTCGTGTCAACGCCCGCTTCCGCGCCGCTCTCACCGACCGAGGTTCCGCCCCCGTCGCGCGCCCGCCTCGCCCGGAAAGGATTGCCGATCCTCCTCGCGACACTGCTCAGCCGACCGCTAGGATTTGTGCGCGAGGCAGTACAAGCCGCGCTCTTCGGTGCGTCGCGCCTGACCGACGCGTTTGTCGTGGCGTACAACGTCCCAGAAATGGTCCAGACGCTGTTCTTCAGCGGCGTGCTGAGCAACTTTTTCGTGCCGGTCATCACGCGCTACCGGGGGCAGCAAGACGAACTGAGCACGGTCTTCAGTTTAGCCGTCAACGGCGCACTCGCGTTTGCCCTGATGGTGACGGGGGTGTGTTACGTCACGGCACCACTCATCATCACGCTGGCCGCACCCGGACTGTCCGGAGTAGACCACGAACTGGCTGTGTTCCTCTTCCGCTTTATGCTGCCGATGCTGGTGCTGCATTGTCTCCTAGCCGTCTTCAAGGGGGTACTTAACAGCCTCGACCACTACGCCATGCCGGAGTATGCAGGGGTATTCTTCAATCTGCTGGTGATCGCGAGCGCGCTTACCCTTGCCGGCTCCTGCGGCATTACCAGTCTAGCGATCGGCGTAGTCCTAGGCAGTATTGTGCAGGTACTAGTGCAACTCCCAGTGCTCGTGCGCCGCGGGATTCGCTACCGTTTCACCGTGGCCTTTACGCACCCAGCGTTGCGGGAGATGGGGAGGTTAGTGATAGGCGCTGTGGTTGCGACCGCCGTCGTGCCGCTCAATGCTTTTGTCGCTCGGGCCCTTGCTTCTACCCTGCCGGCCGGGAGCATCTCCGCCCTCGCCTATGCATTTCGGGTGTTCCTATTGCCGGTGAGCCTGTTTGCCGTCCCGGTGTACACCGTCCTCCTGACCGACCTCTCTACCGCCCACCAGCAGAGCAAACCACACCTCTTCAAAGACCAGGCGACGGCGGGGCTCTCCCTCCTTTTTGCCGTCGCCTTGCCCGCCACCGCTACGCTTCTCGCCCTGGCTGTTCCCGTTACGCGGCTCCTCTACGAACGCGGACAGTTCACGGCGACGGATGTGGTGTTCACCAGCCAGGCGCTTGCCGCGTATGCGGTGGGGACGCTAGCGTACGGCACAAGCCAAGTGATGGTCCGGCTGTTCAACGCCAGCAAAGATACCCGCACTCCCGCGTGGGTCGGCGTCGCGTCGCTCGTGCTCAACGCCGGGGGCTGTTGGGCACTAATGCAGCTCTGGGGGCACTGGGGCATTGCTCTGATGACGTCCCTGGTATCGTATGCACACACGGCCATGCTCTACCTGATCTTCCGTCGCCGCCACGGGCCGCTCGACGAACGGGTACTGGCGCGGCGTTTTGTCACGCACTTGCTGTTGGCAACGGCGCTGGGCATCTGCCTATTTCTCCTCGGCCGGCCGCTCGCCCAGGCGCCGGGTTCACTCGTGACCTTCCCGCACCTGCTGTACTTCGCGATGATCATGGTGGTCGGCGGAGGGCTGTATGTCGCGTGTGGCGTGGTGTTTAAAGTCGATGAAGTGCAAACGTTGCGCCGGCTGATCCTCCGGCAGCCGGCACCCGAACGGAACCGAGGCGAGGCCCCTAGCACGCCGGCCTAAGCCATTCCTGCAAAGTGTCACTTGTCGGCAGGGAAAGAAGTGGGGTATGGTACGTCACCACGGCCCTAAGGAGGAACCGCTATGATCAAAGTGTTTGCGCTGCTGCCGAAGAAGCCGGACATCACTACCGACCAGTTCCACCGCCACTGGCGCGAGGTGCACGCGCCGCTGGCGTTGCGCATCAAAACCCTCAAGCGGTATGTCCAAAGTCACCGTATCCCGCACCAGATCAGCGGGTTTTCCGTCCCCCCCTACGAGGGAGTGGCAGAGGTATGGTTCGATTCCGTCGAGACCGCGATGGGGTTACGGACGAACCCTGACTACCTGGCAGGGGCGTACCAGGACGAACCGAACTTCATCGAGACCTCGGGGCTCACGTTTCTGCTCACGCGCGAGAATGTTGTCGTCCCCGGCCCCACCGTCGCAAAGGACACTCCCGCGGTCAAAGGACTGTTCCTCGTCAAACGCAAACCCGGGATGAGCGTCGCAGAGTTTCAGGAATACTGGCGGACCACACATGCGCCACTCGTGCTGCGGACACCACACCTCTTGCGCTATGTCCAGTGCCACGTATTGCCGGAAACCTATGAGGCAGATACCCCGCCGGCCTACGATGGGATCGCCGAACTGTGGTGGCCGGATCTGGCGAAGTTCCAAGAGTCGTGGGCGTCACCGGAACTGCAAGTCGAGCAGCTCAACGACGCACGCAACTTCGTGGATGGGAAGACTTCCGCAGCCCTCCTGGCGGAGGAAGTGCGGGTGATCTGGCCGTGAGCCTTAGCCGGTCAGGGTCTGTTCCCTTGGCGCAGACGCGATGCCGAGGGCAGGAGGACGCAAGGGGCCAGTTACAAGGTCGCGTAGCGCTCATCACCGGTACTGGGCGCGGCCAGGGACTGGCGGCTGCCATGGTAGCAGCGTCTTGAAGCCCCAAATCGAACCGACCGTCGAGTTGCTCGTGCACCCTACCTAGTGCCAGTGGAGCGCGCGGGTGCTGGGCGTGGTAAGGTCAACAGTCAACGAGAGCAATATCAGGAGGAGCCCGATTCCGAGCAGAGGGAGAAGCAAATAACCGACGATCCAAGGGGCAAGATCGAGTGGGACGAGCAGCAGGAAGCCCGGGATGCCGAGCGCTGCGAGCACGTAGCCGATTTTCTGTGTCCAATCACGCCGCGCGAGGAAGGGTGGAGCTGCAGCGACCAAGGTAAACGAGAGGAACTGCCATTTCAGCAAAGCCCATCGGCGCGCTGGATCGGCAGCAAGGTAGTTGCCGCTGAGGCACAACTCGAGGTAGTGGTTCTCGCGCAGATCGCTGCCAGCGGCGAGTAGAGCGAGCACCACGATTCCTAGGCCATACATCCAAGCCGGGCTCCGACTGCTAAACACAGCGAGTCCCAAAGAGACCAGGAGGACGGTGTAGGCGGGGATAAGGTAGGAGGAGTCTCGCTGAAGACCCTCTAGTGCTTCAACTTTGGCAACGGTATCCTGCGCGGCGAGGGGACACAGCGCTCTCGGATTGAGCTGCAAAGCGATCGGGTGGGGGGATGAGTGGACGGACACGAGATCCCAGAGCCAGATACAGCTGACGAGAAGAGCGGAGAGAAGAAAAAGAGACAAACAAGTAGTGATTTTTTTGGCGTGTACCTCGTGTCCCCAAGGGGGCGAAAAAGAGATCTTGCCAGACTGCGTCGGGCGACAAAGTCCGGCTTTTGGTAAACTGCTCGTGGCCCTCCTTCCCATCCGCACGACGGGCTTTTTCACTGCCATGGGTCAACCGTACTGCACTCTCTCTGTCACGAGGGAGCAAGTGAGATCCTGCCAAATCTTCTGTCCACGCAACTATACGGGGGTCTGGTTCTGCAGGCAAGGGGATACGGCTCTGATGGTCTAGCAGGCAAAAGTTGGGGATAGATGCCTCCGCTGCAGGAGGAAGGACATGCGGGGCGTTCGCCCTCCCGTCAAAAGATGGTTCGTTGCTGGTCCAAAATAGGTTGCTGACCGCGCGCAGGACATACAAACGTATGCAAATGCTGAACTCCGATTAGGAACCGGCCCAGACTCTGCGGGAAGGGGACAAGAGGAACCATACTGAGCGCGTAGAGCGCTTCGTAGAAGTGCATCCGCTGTTGCCAGAAGGGGTCTGTGTCGCAGACAGCCCGCGCCCACTGGGCGGTGTCGAGCATGTGGATAAACCCCCAGAGTAGAGTTCCATCCCGTAGTGCCCGCAGCGGGGGGTCTGCGGTATGGAAGGAAAGGGTAAAGCTCGGTATGCGGCCCTGTTCGTCTTGGATGGAGAACCGCTCGAGGCGCAACGCCGGCAATTCTGCCGCGAGCCAGCTGCGAAACTTGGCCATGTCCATGGCAAAATCCCCTCGGCTCAGTCCGATCGCTGCGATCGGATCGAGCAATACCACACGCGGTGTTGCCCGGCGCAAACTGGGCAGGTGTACTAATACATTCTCCGGGTAGAGGTCGCCGTGCACTTTCCGCATGACAGCGGGGCGCAGTCGCCGACCAAGTGGTTTTTCGCCCTTGAGGAGCTCGAGCAACGGGAAGATGTTCCACAAGCAGGTGCGGTTGAGGATCAAGGTATCCGAACGCACAAGGGTCGAGAAAACCGGGAGGCGGGAAAGATTGACAACACACCGTTCAAGCAACTGCACAAGTTGCTCAGGATATGCAGCAGCCTCTTCGGGGTACGTCGTGGGAAAAATGCCGCTGAACATGACCTGCATCACTTGAGCGATCAGTGCGAGAGCATGGGTACGATCGAGCGCCTGCGTGAGGATCAGCTCGGAGAGTAACACCCAGTCCTCGCCGAAATAGGGCATGTCGTAAAAGAGCAACTGCCCGCCTTGCCCCTTGTTACTGCGCACGATCCGGGGAAAGTAGCGCCTCAGGGAAGGAGGCAGCTCCTCAAGCCAGGTAATCTCCGCCAGCAGGGTGCCCTGAATCTCAGGCTTCGCCTGTTTCCGCACGAGCACTCTGCCCAGTTCGTCGGTGAAGAGGAACAGGCGCTCGCTATACCCTTCACGCAGCAGCTGCATCATCCCTCCTTTGGGAAATCGGCGGCAACCACACGTACCCGTGAACAACTACGGCGTCAAGAGAAACTCACTCACACGACGGCTGAACTCGTCCGGTTTTTCCAGGTGTGGATAGTGCCCGCACTGATCGATCACCGTCAGACGCGATCCCGGGATGGCCTGCCGGTACAGTTCGCCACATGCGAGGGGCACAATCTGGTCCTCCCGCCCCCAGACAATCAGCGTGGGCACACGGAGCCGTGGCAGGAGCCAGGGTAAGCTGCGGTCGTACATATAGGGCTTCCAGCAGTAGCGAACCGCTGTCTCCTGGTTCTGCGCGTGCAGCTCGCGCTCCTCTGGAGAGGGTTTGCGCCCGAAAAGTTCCCGGTATTCCGGCGACTGTTGCGGTGCAAACCAAGCGCGTCGCCTGCTCTCTTCCGGGCCGAGCAAGAAGATATCGGCAATCTCCCCGCGTTGCGGTTGGATACCCGCGGCATCGACCAGGACTAAACGATTGAGGATATGGGGACACATGACCGCCATCTCGGCGGCTAACCATCCGCCCATGAAGTAGCCGAGGAGCGAAACGTGCTCGAGACCTTGTTCCTGCAGCAGCCACAAAGAAAAGCGCGCGAGATCTGGCAACGTCTCGAGCCAGGGGGGGCGCTGGGAACGGCCAAAGCCGGGCAGGGTGGGCACATAGACGGTAAAATGCTGGGCGAGATGGCGATGGTAGGAGCGCCACCCCAGCGGACCTTCGACGCTGTGGAGTACGACCACGGGGTTCCCCTGACCGCCTTTGAGCAGGTGGATCGCCACCCCGGCCAATTCAATGAACTCTTCGTGATATTCTTTTGTCGTCATACGTCTATCCTTCGGGTACCCATCTTCACGGGGCTTGCTCGAACGGTCCAGGCAGGTCAAGCTCTTTGCCGATTTCTCGCAAGGCCGGCAGGACTTCTTCCTTCATAAGCGTTAAACAGCGCATAGCATCCCGATGGCTGATCGTGCCATCGTTGGTCCACACCCCCAAGATCCCCGGCCGCAGGACGCTCAGCACCTGCCGCAGTTTTTTGACCACGGTTTTGGGACTGCCGACAATCACGCGATTGCTCTCCACCACTTTGTCCCACCCTGCGGCGTCAACCCCGCCGTAGAGAGGGTCGGGGCGCAGGGCATGGCGGTATTGCTCGATTAGTCGCCGCGTCGCCTCCCGCGAGTTGTACCCCGGCGGAGCCATAAACTCACTCGGCAGAGGAATGCGGCCAACTCCGGCGTTCCCCACCAGAAAACCCTGACCGACCTCGTAGGCCTTTTCGTCAGTATCTTGTACGTGTACGCGCACCAGATAGCCGAAGTGCTGCGGGCCAGGTTCGTAACCGACCTGTTTGGCTGCCTGGGCGTAAATCGCCATCATATCCAGCGTCACCTGCGGGTCAGTTTCTAAGTAGATATAGGGGTAGTGATGGCGGGCACACCAGACAAGGGTCTCAGGACTACCCACCCCTGGAATCCAAATAGGTGGATGCGGTTGCTGCAAGGGACGTTCAAAGGGGTTCACCACCCGGAATTGGTAATGCTTCCCCTCCCAACGGAACGGACCGGGTGTCGTCCAGGTTTTGAGAATCAGGTCATGGGCTTCTTCAAAGCGCTCGCGGTTGTGCACCGGGTTGGTGTTGGTCGCCCAGCTCTCGACGCCGGTCCCGCGCACGAAGCCGGAGACCAGGCGGCCGCGAGAGATCATATCGATCTCCGCCAGCTCCTCGGCCAGGCGGATGGGGTTATCGAAAATTGGCAACGGGTTGCCTAACAGGACGATCTTGGCGCGCTTGGTCGTGCGCGCGAGGATTGCGGCTTCGAGGTTCATAGCCGCACCCAGACATGTCGGTGTGTTATGATGCTCGTTGAGCATCAATCCGTCAAACCCGACCTCCTCGGCGTACTCGTATTCGTCCAGATATTCGTTATACAGGTCGGCGCCTAACCGTGGGTCGAAATGGGCGTTGGAAAACGTGAGCCGCACTGCGCTGCGAAAACTGTTCTTTACATCCTCCGCTGAGTAGGCAACATACGCGCGCTCGGTGAAACGCATGAGAAACATACTGGCACCCCTCCTTCTGGTTGGGGCACTGTACCTCTTGTGCCCCTTAGGGAGCAAGGGGATGCAGCAGACACATGTCGCGCTTCTGCCCTTGCAAACCGCCACACGCCCTGAAGAAGGGGGGTCATCCAGAAGCCGCTGCTCAGGGAGTGACCGCGGTGAGGTGCCGTTCCCCTGCAGGAGCTGCGCTGGGGTACAAGTCTCTGCGCTCAGGTCGCCGTGCGCACAGCCTCGGCAAACACGCGCATCTGGCCGAGGAGGCCCTCTGTATCGCGGCTGAGCGGCAGCATGTACAATACCTGTATACCGAAGTCGCGATAGGTACGGATATCCTGGAGCGAGAGGCGGTTCGGATCGGTCAGGGCGGTGAGTTCGAGCGCGTTGAAATCGCGTCCGGCTTGGTCCATCAGATGTCTCAGCTTGTCATGCAACGGCCGCAATTGGGCAAACGTGAGCAGCCCGATGTGCCAGCCGTCGCCGAACTCGACAACCCGCTTGAGTGCAGGGATCGACTCCCCGCCGACCCAAATCGGTGGGTGAGGGTGTTGCACCGGCCGTGGTAATACATTCACGTCCTCGTTGAGTTCGACAAACTGGCCGGAGAATCGTGGCTGCTCCTGCGTCCACAACGCTTTCATCATCGCGATATATTCGCGGGTCCGCTGTGCGCGCTCTTTAAAAGGAATTTTAAGCAAGCGAAATTCCTCCTCTAACCAGCCGACCCCAATGCCGAGGACAAACCGCCCGCCGGACAATACGTCGATCGTGGCGACACGGCGGGCCACATCAAAGGGGTGACGGTACGGGACAATGAGGACGCTGAGGCCAATGCGGACCCGCTGGGTGACCGCCGCCACAAACGCCATCGTGTCGAACGGATCCAGCCACGGCATTTCGGTGTAGATGCCGTAAGGGGTCCTCCCTTCAACATATTCGTCATACGGCCAGGAGGCGTTAATGCGCTTTGGGAGCACGATGTGGTCGCCGATCAAGATGGAGTCGAAACCTAACTCTTCCGCAGCAGCAGCGACTTCCCGCAGCGCGTTGCTTTGACACACCGCAGCGCCACCAGCCAAGTGTAATCCGTACTTCATGCACGTTTCCTCCTTCACCGATCAGTAGTGGGAGCTCCAGGAGGTCTTATACTTTACAAGCCCCGCTGTTGACAATTCCTCCCGCTAGGTCAGGAACAGAACGGTAAAGGCATAGGCAGTGATGACCCAATCATAGAATAGCCTGGGTCGGGAGCGCGGAGCAGGCCCCTCGCTCATCGCTAGCCTGTTTGCAACGCCACCTGGGAAGTCAGCGCCGGGTCGCGCTTTGTCGCGGGCAATGTCAACGCGAGCAGGGCGGAAAGCAGCCCTGTACTCGTGCTGGTGAGAAAGGGCGCAACATAGTCCCCAAACATAGTGTACAGCACGCCACCTATCATACCCCCGGAGCCCATGCCGACGGCCGCAACCATGAAAAAGACGCCGAGCAATGCCCCGATCGAGCGCACACCGAAGTATTCGCGGAAGAGCATCGCGTATACCGGCATGGGCCCCCCATAGCCGATACCGAAGAAGATCGCCCAAGAGTAGAAAGACAGAGGATGGTGCGCACCGATAAAGAAAGGAATCATCAGCGCCTGCAAGGCCAAAAACAACGCGATCGCCCATTTCGCGCCGATCCTGTCCGCCAGCAACCCGTTGGCGATCTTGCCGATCATACCGCAGATCGACATCACGGCAACGACACGGGCCGCCACGGACGCGGCCAGCCCGGCATCGGTCATATGATTGATGCCGTGCAGCAAAATGCACGAGTGACAGATACAGCAGCCCAGCACCATGAGATTCAATGTCCAGAACTCCCGCGTACGCATGGCTTGCCCAAGAGTCAGACCGGGCAGGTCACCGTGGACGGACAGGCGGGTTGCAGGGGACAGGGAGCGTGCCGGGGCCCGGCTTGTCTCATGATCTCGCATGAGCAGCGTCAGCGGGATAATCAGCAGGGCGATCACCCCAAGCCAGAAGTAGGCACCACGCCACCCGTAGCGCAGGAGGAGAGCAACCGACAACGGCGCAAACACCGCAGAGCCAACATTCTGTGATTGGGCGATCGCGAGAGCCAGGCCTTGGTGGCGGGTGAACCATTTCGTGACCAAGGCCGTCAAAGGAACCCCAGCCGCCGAGCGGCCCGCTGCGATCACCATGCCGAAAAAGAAATAGAGCTGCCAGAGTGAACTGATCTGACTCATCAACAGCGTGCCGGCGGCAAAAAGGGTCCCACCAAGTACCATCACGCGCCGGGAGCCGAAACGGTCACTGAGCGTGCCACACAGGAGGCTCGCCAGCCCGAAACTAATCCAGTTGACCATGGACGCCGCCGAGACCGTCCCGCGGTCCCAGCGGAACTCCTGGGCGATCGGCTTGAACATCACGGCGAAGGCGTCAACGATACCATACATGATCAGGCTCAGCACGAGCCCAGCGAATACAATAATCCAGCCGTAAAAAAACCGGCGCGGTTGCTCCATTGCCCCTCCTTGACCTGAGCCGTGACAAGGTCACAGCGTGTTGTTCCGCCTGCCTCCTTTGTGTTTCCCTGGCAGAGCTCTATCAGTTATGACCAGCTGAAGCAATGCATACGGGTTACGAGTAGATGTATGCCCGCAGCTGTTGCCGGACCCTCGCAACGCCACCGGCCAGGATGGTTGCCCACAGCTGTTCAAGGGGGATCGCCTGAGAGCATGGGGGCTGACGCAGCAACAATTCGACCTTTGCAGCGTCAGCCCGAAGGTACAAAGGGGTGAAGAGACGTTTTCACGGCAATCGCAGCAGTACGTGTCTAGGATAGCGGTCTTCTGGGCACGCGCCTGTGGGGTGAGTCCGCCAGCGTCCCTTCGATATGGTCAGCGGATGGGACACGCGGGAGCCTGCTGCGCGTCATGCCGCTGTCGCGCACGAGCTGCATGACCGGACGATGGCCACGCGCGCACACGCAGTGGCCGTCCGCTCATCACTACAGGCTTTACCGCCCACGAAATTGCGGCGTGCGCTTCTCGCGCATGGCGGCAATTCCCTCTTTGGCGTCCTCTGTCGTCCACGTGTAGGCTTGATATTCAGATTCGACGTCAATGGCAGCTTCCAGCAGATCCGCCTCCCCGCGATAGAGGGCTTTTTTTGCTAGTCGAACGGCAATAGGAGCATTGGCGGCGATCTCGCGCGCTAGTGCCATCGTTTCATCCATAAGATTTTCTCGCGGTACGACACGGTTTACGAGTCCCAGGGCAAACGCCTCTTCTCCACTATAGAGTCGTCCGGTGAAAATGACCTCGCAGGCTCTGGCCAGGCCGACGATACGTGGGGTGGTAAACGTCGCGGCCATCCCAGGGTGGATGCCCAAGCGGACGAAGTTGAGACCCATTCTGGCCTGAGTGGCAGCGACGCGCAGGTCACAGGCGAGGGCGATACAAAACCCGGCACCGACCGCAGGACCGTTAATCGCCGCGATGGTGGGGATGTCCAGCTGCCGAATGGCGAGAAAGCGCTTGTAGAAATGCTTCGGTGGCTCAGACGCGGCGCCGGCGGCACGGCTTTGCAGGTTCCCGATCGCACCGCCGGCACAGAACGCGCGGCCTGCTCCGGTGAGAATCAGCACACGCGCACTCTGGTCTTGATTGAGCGTCTGGACGAGAGCTGTCACTTCATCGCCCATTGCCGCCGTCAGAGCGTTGAGGTTTTCCGGGTGATTCAAGGTGAGGGTGACGATCCCATCTTGCCGATCGACGAGGATGTGTTGGTATGTCATAACCCCTCCTGCTCGCGCCTGAGTGAGAAGGCGCAAAGCAACCACGGCTACCTGTCCCCCGAGCCGTTCTCGGCATGCAGGGCTGCTCTTCTTTTACCCGGCCGAGTGCTTGGGTGCTTCAACCGTAGGCCGTACCCGCCGGACAGGGGCGTTGATCACCACCTCAGCCGGGGTGTGTTGATGAACGAAGTCAATTTTCACCCGCTCCGAGTCAATAGGAATATGGCGGCTGATTGTTTCCAGAATATCTTTGCGCAAGGCTTCCATCTGCTCGGACGATAAGCCGAGCCGATCCAGCACCAATACCATCTGCAACCGATTTCTGGCTTCTTCCTTGCTCCCTTTCCCCCTGAATAACCGCTGCACAAGCGTCCCCCAAGACATGCGCTTATCTCCTCAAGAAGAGTCTGCCGAGGCGGTTGATAAGACTGCCACTCCCGTTGAACTCAGGAATAGCCACTTCTTCCCCAAGGATACGCCGCACGATACGCTCGTATGCCTGCCCTGACCGCGAGCGGGCATTTAAGATCACTGGAGAACCGCGGTTGCCGGCGATCACGACTTCTTCGTCCTCCGGGACGATACCGAGAAGTCGGACCGCGAGAATATCGAGGACGTCTTGTTGGTTCAGCATGTCACCCCGTCTGACCATGTCTGTAGACAGGCGATTGATGATCAGCTGGGGGTCACCCAGCGAACTTTGCAGAAGACCGATGACGCGGTCCGCGTCACGCACCGGGGAGACATCCGGGGTCGTAATGACGATGGCCTCGTCGGCACCGGCGACGGCGTTGCGAAAGCCTTGCTCGATGCCGGCCGGGCAGTCAATTAGCACGAAATCAAACTCCTCCCGCAACTGCGCCGTGAGATCACGCATCTGTTCGGGAGTAATCGCCTCTTTCTGATCGACCTGTGAAGCGGGGAGCAGGCAGAGATTAGGGAAGCGTTTGTCCTTGACGAGGGCCTGGCGTACTTGGCAACGTCCGCGCACAACATCGACCAAATGGTACACGATGCGGTTCTCCAGGCCCATGATGATGTCGAGGTTGCGTAGGCCGATATCGCCGTCGACCATGACTACTTTGCGGCCGTGTTTGGCCAAGCCGACCCCGAGGTTAGCCGTGGCTGTAGTCTTTCCAACACCACCCTTGCCTGAGGTAATGACAATGGCTCGCCCGCTCATGGCTTAGGGCCTCCTATAATCTCCATGATAGGGTTCAATTACAATGCGTTCGTCTTTGACTCGGGCGATTTCTGGCTGTTGCACACGGCGGTGGTTCTGCCCTTCGTCAGCACGGCCGATGAAGGGACCGATACGCAGTTGCAAGGGGATCAAGTTCAAGGCGATAACCACTGCTTCCTTGTTATCCGGGTAGCCCGCGTGCACCACACCACGCAGAGTGCCGAAGACGATGGTGTCGCCTCCGGCAAGGATTTCTGCCCCCTGGTTGACGTCACCGACGAGCACCACATTCCCTTCAAACACTTCTTTCTGCCCGGACCGCAGGTTCCGTCGAAGGTACAGGGCGTTGCTGCCCTTAATGGTCGGCGGGCCTTTCTTGTTTTCCTGGGAAAGGGCCAAACTGTCCCGCACCGGCAGTCCCTCTTTGTAGAGCAGCTCACGGCTGGCCGGCTCTGTTGCCACCGCGTATCGCAACAGCAGGCCTTCGCGGTGCAGGATCTCTTTCAACGTGCGCCACTCCTCCTTGCTGAGCACCCGACTGCCGAAGGCGAGAATCGCTGGCGAGTCCCGGAAGAAACCGTTGGCACGAGCCAGTTCTTCTTCGACGGCTTTAATGACTTCTGCAAACGGGGCTTGATCGTTAAAGAGAAACGTCGGCCCGCCCTTAAGCCCCTTAATGGTAAAGAGTTCCTCTCCTCCCCCAGACACAGTACCCCCGCACTAGGGCGTCTCCACCCCTGACCGGAATACAGTTTGATGTAGCAGAAAAATTTCTGCTCTACAATGAGATCCGATAGATTCGCGGGTGACACAGACCGGAGTTGCGGCCGCGCACGCGGCAGGGCATAACAATGCTGCAATGAATGAAGGAGGAGAGGAACTGTGCATCGAGAGCGCGACAAAGAACTGCGCCGCCGCCGTAAACGGCGCGAGAAGGCGTTGAAACGCCGGATCAAGGAACTGAAAGCGCAGGCGAAAAAGGGGTGAGGCGTAGTTGCGCCTGCTATTTGGTGCGCAGCGTGAAGTTTGCAGTACCGGAGCGGAGTTCAACTGCATCACGGCGGATTTCGACTACGGTAAACCCGCTCACGGTGTCCCCTTCTTGTACGAGTGTCAGCGGCCCACCGTTCACTTTGATGAAGGCGAGACGTTTGCTGGGCTCGGGCGACCATTGCAGAAAACTCAACGAAGTGTTGGCCGATATCGGGTCGAGCAGCGGGGAAGTGGACCTCGTCTGCCCTCCGTCTGGTGACTTGTTAGGAGGGGCAGTCGTAGAGACACTGCTGGTCCCACTCGTGGTTTCTTGTCCAGGTGGAAGTGCGGCCACGCTCTCTCCGCTGTGATACCCCTGGAGGTCCGTTCCTGTCAGAAAAACAGGCTGCCGCTCCTTCCTGTCGGCTGGCGAGGATGGCATGGGAGGTTGCGGTGGAAGGGCGGTCTCTCGCGTAGGGGACGCCGTGACGAAGGGGGAACGTTGCACTGTGGGGAACGCACCGTCGGTGTACAACTCATATGCGTCCTCGGACGGCGGTGATGGATTGCTGTTAGATACAAAAGGGGCCGAGAGGGTGGGACGAGAAGGCGTCTCAACCGCAGGAAGCGTGGCAGGTAGAGGGGTTGCTGCCGCGGTTGAGACTTGCGTGGGGACTGGTGGGGTGGCGTCCGATACTGGGGCGCGGGCGATCTGCTCTTCCGCGGGGTGAGATGGGGAGCGCCAGAGGACAAACCCGATCCAGGCAGCAAAGCCGCTGAGCGCCAGCCCAATACTGATGACCCCAGGAAGATGGCGTGACCGTGAATGACGAGAACGAGGCAGTGCAGGAGCAAGCAGCAACCGCGCTCGCGCATCGGTCGTGCGGGCACGCTGCTCTCCCTCAATCTTGCGCAGTGCATCAAGAATTGTGCTCATGTGTCCTCCTGACTTGACGGCACTTTGCTGTCCGGTACGCTCCCAGCAGGCTCTTGCTTGGCTCCTGACTCTCCTCCTGGGGCGAGGCTGAAGGGGGCTGGCATAAGACGTGGACGGGTGTACCCGGGCAGTGTTTTGTACAGCAAAATCATCGTCAGTGGCCCCACCACTCCATCTGGCACGAGACGATTAGCTCTTTGGAAACGTGCGACCATTTGTTGGGTCTGCTTACTGAACGTCTCGCGGTTAAGAAATTCAGGCCTCCCCGGCGGCTGATCCGTGACCGACAGGCCGGCGCTCTGTCCCTTCTGCACCTTGGACAACAGCGTGTGCAAGCGCTTCACGTTTTGCCCTACACTGCCTACCGTTAGCAGGAAGCCGATGTTTTCGAAATCCTTCCAGAATAAGTGGGCTTTACCGAACCAGTTCTCGTTAATCGCCCGCGTCGGGACTTCACGCTCGCGGTCGAGGAGTACGCGGCAACGATCTTGGGTGATGCCCAGGAGGAGCACAAACCGCATCTCCTGACGCTCCGGCACCATGAGTTCCATGATGACGGGGAGGTCAAGCAGCGACAACAGACTCAAGGTCCCATTGACCGGTAAGTATTCGAGGTGGCGCGCGCGGGCGATCGTGCTCAAATCGAGCGTCCCGTTACGCCATTCTTCGGCCCGAAGTGCTGGGGCGTTCCACGCGTGCAAGAGACCGTTAGTGGCACGCACAGCACTCTCTACCAGTTCATGCTGCTGTAGTTCCTGGAGAAACGCCTCGGTAGAAATGAAGGGCTCTGCAGCAGGCGGCTCTGCCACGGTTGCGGACGCCTGCACTGAAGTGATCAGGGCTTGGGTCGGCGTCGGCTCCTTTGCAGCTACGGGTGTGCCGACAGGATCAGGCTCGGGGGGTCGGGTCGGAGAGGTATGGGCTACGAGTGCCGTGCGTGCTTGCGGACCGTTGGCGGTTTGTGTGGGGAAGAAGGGCAGAGCGGCTCCTATCGAGTTGCGGAGCAAGGATAGAGCCGGCCAGCCGCGCATCCACGCGGCACTCAACAGTCCACCCATGAGGAACAGGACAACACTGGCGGTGAGAAGAAAGGGGTGGCGGATCAAGAACCGAGAGCGTTTCGCTGCAGACGCGTGCACTTCCCGTGCGGCTTGACGGATAATGGCCGGCCCCAGATAGCGTTCCTCCTGAGTGTAACCGATCAGCAGCGCCCGATGACATAACACATTAATCACCCGCGGGACCCCACGCGACAAGCGGTATAGCTGCCGTAGGGCCGCGGGGGTGAAGCATACCGGTTCGCGTCCATGGGCGGCCACCCGTAAGCGGTGGCGTACGTAGCCCGCAGTTTCCTCCGCATTCATAGGGCCGAGATGCCAACGTAACGTTACCCGCTGATCGAGTTGGGCTAATTCCGGCCGCGCGAGCAGACTACGCAACTCGGGTTGCCCGACGAGAATGATATGCAGCAGTTTCTCGCGTTCTGTTTCGAGGTTGGAAAGAAGGCGGAGTTGCTCAAGTACGCTCGGTTCAAGGTCTTGCGCCTCGTCGATAATCACCACTACGCGCCGGCCTGCAGCTTGTTGTTCCAGGAGGAAGCGGTTCAGCTCGTCAATCAACTCTTTTTTACTCGTCGACGTCGCTGGCAGCCCTAAGTCCGCATTGATCGTCTGTAACAGCTCCAGCGCAGAGAGGGCGGGGTTGAAGATATACGCGACCGTGGTCTGAGGATCAAGGTTCCGGACCAATGTCCGCAACAGGGTAGTTTTGCCGGTGCCAATCTCACCGGTGATCACCACCACGCCACTGCCTTCGCTCACACCGAAAAGCAGGTGGCCGAGAGCTTCCTGGTGACTGGTACTGAGAAAGAGATATTCCGGGTCCGGGGTGAGCCGAAACGGACTGTCATGAAAACCGTAAAACTCTTCGTACATACAGGTAACGCACTAGAGACCACTTCGCGCTCATGATGGGCTGGTGGTGACGGGGAGTCAAGTGTGTGCAAGGAGGGAGCAGGGGGGCCTCGCTGCCACCACGCGAGGAGGGGTGGAGCCCAAAATACCGCGCTGGAGGCGCACGGGGTGCGCTGTCGGCGCATTGCCTTCTTCGGACAGATTGGCTACACATCCCACAATATGGATCAATCCAGAAACTCACTCTATGCTGCTGCTGGCGTCGACACTGTCAAGGCTGAAGCCGGACTGACCCGTTTACGTGCGTGGATAGAAAAAACCTTCGCACTCCATCCCGCTGCTCGCCCCTACCTCCCGCTCGGTTATTTTGCCAATGTCATTCAGATCGCTGGATCAACTACTGGGATTGCTATCTCCACTGATGGCGTTGGGACAAAGCTGCTGGTCGCCGAAATGCTCGGCAAATACGATACCGTTGGCATCGACTGTATCGCCATGAATGTCAACGATCTCTTGTGTGTCGGGGCAACCCCGGTCTCTTTCGTCGATTACATCGCAGTTGAGAAATTAGACCCCGCAGTGCTGGAAGAGATTGGCAAGGGGTTGTTTCGCGGCGCTGCACTGGCGCGCGTGAGTATCGCTGGCGGTGAAATTGCCCAGCTCGGAGAAATGCTCCGCGGTATCCGTGTGGGAGCTGGGGTGGACCTCGCTGGCACGGCTATCGGCACGGTCCCTATCGATCGAGTGATCGTCGGGCAAGACATACAGCCCGGTGATGCAGTGATTGGCTTGGCCAGCAGCGGGATCCATAGTAACGGTCTGACCCTCGCCCGCCGTGTCCTTTTCGGGGACACGAAGCTGGCAGTTGACAGTTACCTGTCAGAATGCGGTCGCACTGTGGGTGAGGAGTTGCTCGAACCCACTCATATTTATGTGCCAGAGATCACGGCCATGTTTGCCGCTGGCCTGCGCCTGAAAGCACTCGTGCACATCACAGGCGAGGGGTTCTTCAATCTCACGCGCACCGCGACGCCCATTGGCTACCACATCCATACGCTCCCTCCTACACCGCCGATCTTCACCGTGTTGCAAGAGAGGGGACGGATCAGTGATGCCGAGATGTTCCAGGTCTACAACATGGGCGTTGGTTTCTGTGTCGTGACGGCTGAGGCTGATGCCGCGCGGGTCATACAGATCGCTGGGGAGTACGGCACGAAGGCCTGGCGGATCGGGACTACTATCGCCTCGCCGGAGCGCACCATTATTATCGAGCCGCGCCACCTGCAGAGCCGCGCGCAGCAGTTTGTCCCTCTTTAAGGAGTGCTCCATGCTTGATCTCCAGGCTCTCGACCGAGAACCCCTCGTGCAATTGACTGTACGAGGTCGCAAGAGCGGGAGACCCTACCCCGTTAAGGTCTGGTTTGCCGTGAACAACGGCAAAATCTATGTCACTTCGGGTCGCGGGACGGCTGCCAGCTGGATCAAGAATCTACGCCACAACCCGGAGGTGGCGTTGCGTATTGGCCAGACCTCTTTCCGCGGGACCGCGGTGTGGCGCGACGATGCCGGAGTCGTGACAGACATTCTGCCCTTGTTCTACCGCAAGTATTTCCTTGCTAGGGTACTGAGGTGGCTTGCC
>Ga0308420_1000364_pt1 | contig 21765 bp, 23 predicted proteins | sample HotsprSampleMS55_FD_203802 | JGI IMG/M metagenome (GOLD analysis project Ga0308420, IMG submission 203802) | Hot spring phototrophic mat microbial communities from Mushroom Spring, Yellowstone National Park, Wyoming, United States - 20090730_MS55 ... | reverse complement strand
GAGGTGATCCTCGTCGCCAACAATGTCGCTCAGGATGCGAATCTCTTCGCCCTCTTTGATCAACCCCATGGCAATCCCCGCTACAGGGGCTTTGATAGGCACGCCGGCGTCCATCAGAGACAAAGTCCCCCCGCAGACCGTCGCCATAGAAGAGGAACCATTTGATTCGAGAATTTCGGAAACCGTGCGAATTGTATAAGGAAACTCCTCCTCCGTTGGTAGGACCGCCTGTAGGGCTCGTTCGGCCAGCGCTCCGTGACCAATTTCGCGCCGCCCGGGACCACGCAACGCTCGTACCTCTCCGACACTAAAGGGCGGGAAGTTATAGTGCAGCATGAATTTCTTGTACTGCTCGCCGATCAACGCATCGACTTTTTGCTCATCAGATGCCGTGCCCAAGGTCGTCACAACGAGCGCTTGAGTCTCCCCACGCGTAAAGAGTGCGGATCCATGGGTCCGTGGCAATACCCTCACTTCGCAGGAAATCGGGCGAATATCCGTGGGGCTACGGCCGTCTACCCGACGGTTTTCTTGTACCACCAAAGCACGGAGCGTCGCGGCAGTGAGGTTGTCAAAGATCTTCTCTATTTCTCTTTCCCGACCCGCATACTCTGCCGCTAACGCAGCTTGTACTTCTTGCTTGACGGCTGCCACAGCCGCTGCGCGTTCATGCTTGGCAATCACCGTCAAGGCAGTACGGAGTTTTTCCCCAGCAAGGACTTTGATTTTCTCAGCTAAAATCGAATCCAGCGCAACGGTCGGCGTAGATCGTTTTGGTTTGCCCGTCACCCGCCTGATTTCATCTTGCATATCAAGTACCGGCTTGACGGCTTCTTGGGCGAGGAACAACGCCTCGAGCATGTCTTCCTCTGGCACGATCCGTGCTCCTCCCTCAACCATCACAATCGCGTCACGGCCGGCCGCGACAAAGAGATTAATATCGCTCTCCTCTTGTTGGCTCTGCAAAGGATTAACAACCAACGAGCCGTGCAGGCGGCCAATACGCACCCCAGCAATAGGGCCACGAAACGGAATATCTGACACCTCAAGTGCAGCCGATGCGCCGATTAAAGCAACCGTATCAGGATCATTTTCTCGATCGATCGACAGTACCGAGGCAATGATCTGCGTTTCACTCAAGAATTCATCCGGAAAGAGCGGACGTAAAGCCCGATCGACTAAACGGGAGACCAAAATTTCACGTTCAGACGGGCGCCCCTCTCGCTTAAAGAACCCCCCCGGGATCTTCCCGGCCGCGAAGGTGCGCTCTTGATAGTCGACTGTAAGCGGAAAGAAATCCGCACCATCCCGTGGAGTGTTAGCCGCCACCACAGTCACCAGTACGACAGTGTCCCCATAAGAGGCAACCGCTGCGCCACTAGCCTGTTTTGCAAGACGCCCACTCTCTATAGAAAGAGGACGTCCATAAAATTCCATTTCTATCTTTTTATACATATATCTCTACGTATTTCCTCGAGCGGTCTCTGCTCCAAAACAGGAACCGTTCTGCACCTAGAAAAATCCTCGCCTAGCGACGGAGCCCGAGACGATCAATGAGACTACGGTACCGTTGATGATCAACAGTACGGAGATAATTGAGTAACCGACGCCTTTGCCCAACCATTCGGAGCAGCCCTCGCCTGGAGCTATGGTCCTTGGCATGGGTCTTACAATGCGCCGTAAGACGTTCGATCCGCTGCGTGAGGAGCGCAACTTGGACTTCGGGTGATCCGGTATCGGTCTCGTGGCGACGGAATTGTTGGACCACCTCGCTTTTCTGCCCTACCTCTGGCATATTGCTTTTTCTCCTTACTGTTCTCTCTCGTGGGGGTTTTTAACACAACGTTTTTTCAGTGTAAAGTTTATAACACACGTACTAGCTGCCACTTACCTTGCTGCCACTCCGCCAGCGCTACTAATGCGCCATCAGGAGCGAGCAGCTGCACGACCTCCCGAGGCTCCTTCGTCGCCGGGAGCGCACGCAGAACTCCTTGTTGTCCCTGACGGATCCGTGCAACGGCCTCGCGAGAGAGCGAAAACGCGCGATAGTGACTCAACGCCTGCGCTACAGACAGCAATGGCAACGTTCCCCGTTGGAGGTATTCGTCCAGCAAGGAAAACGGCACGGCATCAGCAACGGTAAACGGTCCGACCGCGGTGCGTCGTAAGGTGACCAAATGGGCACCGCAGCCTAAGGCCGCGCCAATATCGGCGGCGAGCGAACGGACATAGGTTCCTTTCGAACACGAGAGAAAAAATTGGAGCGTGTCGTCTGCCACCGCTGTCAGCGTCAGCGCTTCGATCACTACTGGGCGAGGGACGCGCTCGACATGAATCCCACGACGAGCCAGCTTGTAGAGAGGAACCCCTTGGCGTTTGATCGCAGAGTACATTGGCGGCGTTTGCCAATACGTCCCGCGGAACCGACACTCCAGCTCCCTCAGCACTTCCGGACCGTACGCAGGGAGAGGAGCCTCTCTGAGGACCTTGCCGGTCGCGTCAAGGGTATCTGTCTCAACCCCCAAGCGAATCGTTCCGGTATACTGTTTTCGTTCGAGTAGGAGAAACTGAGCGATCTTTGTCGCCTCACCAATGCAGAGGGGAAGCAACCCGCTGGCAAAGGGATCGAGGGTGCCGAGGTGTCCGATTTTTTCGCCACCGAGGCTTTTTTTCACTACCCGTACGACTGCAGTAGAGGTGATTCCCTCAACCTTGTCTACGAGCAAGACACCATTCAATCGCTCTCCTCCTGTTCCCGGCGTCTCGCTTGACGCAACAGGCTGTCCAGGCGGTGGGCCTGTTCCAAGGTTGTATCGTAGAGGAAGTGCAGGTCCGGTGTATGACGGAGGCGCAAGCGGCTCGCGATCTGGCGTTTGATATAACCTGTGGCGCTGCGCAGGCCGGCGAGCGCTGCCTCTTGCGCTGCCGCCTGACGGGTCGTGAAAAATATCTTCGCTGCTCGTAGATCCGCGCTTACCACTGCATCTGTCACAGTCACGACACTGACTCGGGGGTCCTTCACTTCATAGAGGAGGATCTCGGCAATAGCCTCACGCAACAAGCCGCTGACACGTTCAGAACGTCGAGACGCCATAGCACTGACCGCATAGATGACAGACACGCATTAATCACGAATAATGAAGAAATTCTATCTCTTCCTCGCCAACTTCAGCGAGATGGAGCTCATCAATGAACCGTACCACCGCCCGCAGTGCCCCATCAACGTACGCTTGGTTCGCGCCCACGTGACAAATCCCCAACTGCGTTTTCTGCCATAAATCGTGATCGTCACATTCTGCTATCGACACGTTGAACTCATTGCGTACCCGGCTCTTGATTTTCCGCAGGACCCCCCGCTTCTCTTTTAACGAATGGCTCCCCGCCAAATAGAGCGTCAGCCGCAATACTCCGACCACCATGACTGTCACACGGGGCTTCTCTACACTCGCCGTTCCACTTCGTAGGGGCGTGCTTCGAGACGGCGCAATACCTGCTCGAGTTCATAGGTTTCAATCACATCCCCGACTTTCAGGTCTTGAAAATTCTCCAGGCCGATCCCACACTCAGTGCCGGCAGCCACTTCACGGACGTCATCTTTAAATCGGCGCAGACTGGCTACACGGCCTTGATAGACAACCGCCTGGTCACGGACCAAGCGGGCCGGCGTGCCGCGCACGACCTTCCCTTCGGTGACCATACAGCCAGCCACCGTACCAATCCGCGTAATAGTAAAGACTTGCTTGACCTGGGCGCGGCCTACGATTCTTTCCCGATAGGTCGGCGCCAGCATCCCTTCCAGTGCCGCGCGCACGTCTTCGATCACTTCATAAATAATATCGTAGAGGCGAATGTCGACTCCTTCTCGTTCGGCCAGCTGGTGAGCCTTGCTCTCCGGCCGTACAGAAAAACCGATAATGATGCCCTTCGAGGCAGAGGCTAGAAGGACATCGGATTCCGAAATGCCTCCTACCGAAGCATGGAGAATGTTTAGCTTCACCTCGTCCGTCGACAGCCGGCTTAAGGCCTCGCTGACGGCTTCGACCGACCCTTGCACATCAGCCTTAATGATCACTCGTAGTTCTTTCACCTCTCCAGCCTGGACCTGCTGGTAGAAATCCTCGAGCGTCGTGCGGCCACTACTCTTGGCCAGCTCCGTCTCCCGCCGTTTCGCGCGTCGATGCTCGGCCACCTGCCGGGCTTTGGCCTCGTCACTCACCGAGATAAAGACATCCCCAGCCTCGGGGACCCCGCTAAGTCCGAGAATCTCCACCGGCATCGACGGCAGAGCCTTCTCTACCTTATTCCCCCAGCTGTCGATCATCGCACGCACGCGGCCATACTGCGTCCCGCACACAAACGCATCACCGACTTTCAGCTGTCCTTCCTGCACCAGTACAGTTGCAACGGGACCGCGTCCACGATCGAGTTTCGCCTCCACAATTGTCCCACGGGCAAGCTTGTGGGGATGCGCACGGAGCTCCATCACATCCGCCTGGAGCAGGATCATTTCCAACAGGTGCGGGATCCCTTCTCCCGTTTTGGCGGAGACAGAGGCAAAAATAGTATCTCCGCCGAATTCTTCAGCGACCAACCCATAATTCATCAACTCTCGCTTGACTCTTTCCGGGTCAGCATTGGGCTTGTCAATCTTATTGACCGCTACAATCACCGGGACTCCAGCAGCCCGCGCATGATTAATTGCCTCGATCGTTTGCGGCATCACCCCATCATCCGCAGCGACGACGAGTGTAACAATATCAGTGACCTTCGCCCCTCGGGCACGCATTGCCGTGAACGCCTCGTGACCAGGGGTGTCGAGAAAGGTAACGCTCCGTCCGTCGACCTGCACGCTATAGGCCCCGATATGTTGAGTAATACCGCCATGTTCTTGAGCCGTAACGTTCGTTTTGCGAATCGCGTCGAGCAATGAGGTCTTGCCGTGGTCGACGTGTCCCATGATTGTAACCACAGGTGGGCGCGGCTCAAGCCGCTCCTCTCCATTCTGCACCTCGTGGCCGACTTCCAACGCCGCTTCGACATCAAAGGCGACATTTTCCACTGTGTAGTCGAAGTCTGCCGCAACTAAAGCGGCAGTATCCGCGTCAAGGATCTGGTTAATGGTCGCCATAATTCCCAGATCCATTAACTTTTTGATCACCTCACCTGCTTTCACACCCATCTGGCGAGCAAGATCGCCGACGGTGACGACCTCAGAGATGCGGATCACTCGCTTGCTTGCCCGGGGAACGGTAATCTCCGTCTGTTTCTGCTCCTTGCCAGGCAAGGCCCGCTTTTTTTTCACAGCTTTCGGCAGGCGCTGTTCCTTCTCTTGGGTCTCGAGCAGATCTGGTTTACGAATGATCTTGCGCTTCCTTGGCCGTCTACTCGCAGGGCTCTGCGCCTCAACCAGGCTGACAACTGCCGGCTCCCGCGATGGTTCGCGCAGCGCCCTCAGAGGGGGTGGTGGCGCAGGAGATGAGGGAGGTTTCGGTCGCACCTCCGGTCGCGGCTTGGCTCCCGCCAGTTTATTCAGATCGATGCGCCCCAGTACCCGCGACGGGCGCGGCATCTCCACACCTTGCTGGGCCACTTCTACCCCCGCATGCTGCAGTCCCGCACTGGGTTGCTGTGGTTGAGGAAGCGATGGTACAGGCTCTGGAGGAGACCCAGTCACTGGTGAGGAAGCAGGCTCGGGGAGGGAGGAAGTAACAGGTGGGGGTGAAACTGTTTCCTCCTCAGTCGGCGCTGGCAGCGGTGAAGGTAACGGTTGCTCCGCCTGCACAGGCGTAGGCTGAGGCTCAGCAGCTACTTGCGGCTGTTCAACTTCTATCGGTGGCACCGGGCTCACAGGCACCGCAGGTTCAAGAGGGAGTTCAGGGAGTAGTGGACTAGACTCGTCGAACGACACCTCAAAAGCCAGTGGCGGAGGTGAATCAGGTTCCTCAGCTACAGGTGGAGGAGAGGAGACCGCAGGGGGCAGTTCTTCCGTCTGCGATTGCACTTCTCCAGGCGCAGGTTCGCCTTCATGTACCACCTCGCGTGTGGCCCGGCGGCGGATGACATCAGGACGGATCCGCGTCTCTCGCACCTCCTCCCGCGTCATCACTACCTGCTCGTTCCCCTGGGTTACTTCAGTGATGACCCGCTGCTGCACCAGTCTCTCTTCGCCAAGCGTGAGAGCAGCAGAGGTCTCCCGCGAGAGCGCACTTGGCCGGATCAAGGCTATCTCCGCTTCAGTCAAGGAACTTTGCGCCTTCTTGCCGTGAATACCGACTTCTTCCAGCCTGAGGAGCACATGGGTAGTATCCATCCCCCATTCCCTGGCCAGCTCATGGACTCTTTTTCGTGGCATAGAACCTCGTCACTCTTAGGACCGCAGCTCACCGTTTTGCTCAATACACGCAACACCAGCTTGCCGCATTGCCTTTGACAAGACCACTCCGACCGAACGCACGAACCCGGAACGCGCAGAAAAGATCTGCACGCATTGCCGTCGGGGATGGAGATATCCTCCCCGACCATGGCCAGTCCCAAACACGATACGCCCCTCCTCCCCTACAGAAAAGCGCAACATTTGCTCCTTCGCATCGCGTGCGCCGCAACCGACACACAAACGTATCGGGGTCGCCCGTTTCCGACTCATTCCTGCTGGGTCTCCGTCAGCTCTGCAGGGGTCTGCTGGCCCTGCTCTACCATTTTTGCCGCTACCTGTTCACGCGCTGCCTGGAGTATCCTCGCAGCCTTTTCTTGGCTAAGCCCTTCGACCTCGAGCAACGCTTCAAGATCCGCCGCTGCAATATCTTCAACGGACTTGAACCCTTGCTGATATAACAACTCTGCCGTCATGTCACCAATCCCTGGGACCGCTGTCAGCGAGGCCAGCGCTTTTGTATGTTCCAGCTCAACTTCAGATTCCGCCCGTACGTCAAGCCGCCAACCGGTCAGGCTAGAAGCCAGCCGAACATTCTGGCCCTTCTTGCCGATCGCCAAAGATAGCTGATCGTCAGGGACAATGACTTCCATGGCATGTTCTTCTTCGTCCAGAAGAATTTTGGAGACCTTGGCCGGCAAAAGCGCACGGCACACGTACTCCGCCGGGTCTGGTGTCCAGGGAACGATATCGACGCGTTCCCCTCTAAGCTCCTGCACCACCGCCTGCACCCGAGTCCCCTTCATCCCCACACAGGCACCAACCGGATCGACATCCGGATCGGTTGAATGCACTGCTATTTTCGCCCGACTTCCAGGCTCACGCGCCGCGCTCTTAATCTCAACAATGCCTTCGTACACCTCAGGCGCTTCCTGTTCAAACAGTTTCACCAGGAACCCTGGGTGAGTACGCGAGAGAACGATCTGCGGCCCCTTAGGCGTCATTTTCACGTCGAGAATATAAGCACGAATCCGGTCCCCTTGGCGATAGCGTTCCCAGGGAATTTGTTCCTTTTCCGGGAGTACGGCATCCGTTCGGCCGAGATTCACGATAATATTTTTCTTCTCTAGCCGCTGCACGATCCCCGAACACAGTTCCCCTTTGCGATTCTTAAATTCGTTGTAAATGAGCTCGCGCTCGGCCTCGCGTACTTTCTGAATCACGCTCTGTTTCGCCACCTGGGCGGCAATGCGACCAAAAGCCGAAGCTGGCAATTTGCTCAACAACTCATCGCCAATTTGCGCCTCCGGATCAAAATGGGTGCGTGCCTCTTGCAATCCGATTTCCGTCTCCGGGTTTGTGACGTGCTCGACCACGGTCTTGATCTCAAACAACTCAACCTCACCGAGGTCCGCATTGAACTTGGCTTCGATCCGCTTCTGCCCAAAGGTCCGACGGGCCGCAGCCAGCATCGCGCTCTCCAACGCCTCAATGATGACACTGCGGTCCATACCTTTCTCTTTGCTTACCTGCTCGATTACGCGATTGAGGTCTACCTGCATACTGCTCCCCCCGTTCGTCGCCGCTTACGCCGCTTACGCGCTGCTCTTTTTCTGCGCTGCCACGAAGAAGTCAGGTTCAGTAGTCGCCTTTAGAATGTCTTCCCACAGGATATGCACCATCCCTACATCGTTATCCTGCACAGCTATGGCTTCTTCCTCTACTTCGCATAGCGGCCCGACAAAGACCCGTCGTCCGCTTTGGGCGGTTTTCGTTCGCACGCGGACTCTCTGCCCTAGAAAACGCCGATAGTGTCCCGGGCGCAGGAGGGGCCGCGTGATACCAGGAGAAGACACCTCCAAGGTGTAACGCCACGGCACCGGATCGTGTACATCCAGGAGGTCGCTTAACTGGCGATGCACCCGCGTCAAATCGTCAAGGGTTACCCCCCCTTCGCGGTCCAGCATAACCCGCAGCACCCAATGACCGGATTCGGGGCGGAGATCAACCGACCAGATTTCTGCCCCCTCCTCTTCGACTACAGGAGTAGCCAGTTGCTCAACGTGTCGCACGATCGCTTGAATCTCAGGTTGCATCCTTAAAAAAAAAGTGGGCCAACCGCCCACTTTGCTGCCCACCCCCTTTTCCTAGATAGATGATCTACGTCAAACGCGCAAGAGGTCCTGCCGTTCAGCCTAGCTAAAAATTGCCATTATGACGATCAGGGGTGAGAAACCTTCTTCTTTGAAGAGGTCCTGCCGTTCAGCCTAGCTAAAAATTGCCATCTTTAGCCAAGTCATGCAGCGTCAGCAATTCGACAATCTGGTAGTACCGTTTCCCCTGTGGGGTAACGACCTCTACCTCATCCCCTACGGTCTTGTGGAGTAAGGCTTGTCCAATAGGTGAGTGCAGGGAGATATGCCCTGCGGCTGGATTCACTTCCTCCGGAAAGACAATCTGATACTCGACGATCTCCCCCGCATCAATATCTTCAACTTTCACGCGACTCCCATAAGCAACCACAGCGTGAGGGATATTTGACAAATTGTAGAGAGATAATTGCCGCAACCGGTCCTCCAGCTGGGCGATACGTGCACGGACAAAATCTTGCCGCGCACGTGCAGCGTCATATTCAGCGTTTTCACTGAGGTCCCCATGGGCAGCTGCTTCCTGCAGATCTTTGGGAATACGCACGTTAAGCTCGTGGTACAAGTCTTCCAACTCTTGCTTTAGCCGTTTGACAATAGGTAATTCCATAACATATCTCCTTACCACAAGGTTGATTGCTTGCGCACAAACACTAGGGGGGCTGGCTTACAAAAAACCAACCCCCGCTAGTACAGTAGCAAAAGATCGCTGACCTTATGCAGTCAGGATATGGATCGTGCAAGCTGAGCCGAGGCCGATCACATGTGCCAAGCCGACCTTCGCCCCTGCCACCTGACGGGCTCCAGCTTGTCCTCGTAACTGCGTCACAATCTCATAAATGTTTGCCACACCAGTCGCTCCGAGTGGATGCCCCTTGGAAAGCAGGCCGCCACTAACATTGACCGGGATTTCCCCCCCTAAAGCCGTGCGGCCCTCGTCAATCATACGACCAGCTTCCCCTTCGCCACACAAACCAAGGTTTTCATAGTGTAACAACTCTGCGGTCGCAAAACAGTCGTGTAATTCTACTAGATCCAAATCTTTCGGGCCAAGCCCTGCCTTTTCATAGGCCTGCTTGGCCGCGTTCCTGGTTAATGTGTTCACATCAGGCATTGTCAGGTCACGCTCGGTCCACGGATCCGAGGTCAATACAGAACACGCCACTTTGATAGGCTTGTTGGTATGTTGTTTCATCTTATCCGCGGACACCAGAATGGCGGCTGCCGCACCATCGCCAGTGGGGCAACACATATACAACGTATTTGGATAGGCCACCATGCGGGCCTTCAATACGTCCTCAAGCGACACCTCGACTTGGTATTGAGAGAGCGGATTGTGGACGGAGTGTTTATGGTTTTTGACCGACACTTTGGCAAATTGCTCGATCGTCGTCCCGTACTTGCGCATGTGTTCTACGCCGGCCTGGCCAAATACAGCGGGCATCAAGCCACTGCCGAGTATCCCCTCAACGCTCTCGCCACCACTCCGCGCACCGCCCCCAAGGAGGCCCATCTTACCCATCTGCTCCACCCCAACTGCCATCGTCACATCGTACATACCGGAGGCAACCCCAAGATAGGCTTCACGAAATGCGGTGGAGCCAGTGGCACAGGCGTTCGAGACATTGAGTGCGGGAATACCAGTCTGCCCGATCTGTTGGAGGATACGCTGGGCGTTCATCGCATTGGCCTGAAACAAGTTCCCACAGACGAGGAGTTCGATATCTTTAATCGTCATGCCCGCGTCTTTGAGCGCCAGCAGAGCCGCCTCAGCACCAAGTTGAGGGATATCCTTATCCGGATAGCGGCCAAATTTAATCATGCCTACGCCGAGTACATACACGTCTCTCATACGTCGCCTCCTTGTACGGCTGTTAAGTCAGAGCTTATTATCCTGGCTTGGTCTGAAAAAGAAAGCAATGATATCTATCGTTTCCTCGACCCCTTCAGCATTTTTCTCCTTGCGTTCGCGCACCTTACGGGTAACCATCTCGACCGGCATGCCAAACTGTAATTTGGCCGGGTCGGGATCGACATCGACTAGATTACAGCGGACACTGACCCCTTCAGGAAGGTCAACGATTGCAGAGATATAAGGTACTGCGACGCCTGGCACTGACTGATGTACGATAGAGTAGACATACAACGAGCCACGGTCGCTCAACCGCACCTCTTGTAGCGGTCCGGTCATGGTGCACTTACTGCACCCTACTCTCCCTTCACCAATATACGTGGCCCCACATGCCTGACACCGATAACCGACTAAATACGGCTTTTCACCAGGAGCGGTCGGCAAACGTAACATCGGGGCGATGGGCCGCTGTTTTCGCTCCCCCGCGCTTTCCTCTGCGGCCATGGTCAGCTCCTTTCTGGTCTGTTATCCTGATCGACGTTTTTGTTCTTCTCCGTCTTGATGGAACCGGACTCCGTGCAGCGCCTGCTCCGCTTCCTCGCGACGCTGGTCTTCGCGGTACTGTTCCCCTGTTCGATCAAGCCAGTGACGAAACACTTCGACGGCGTCGACACTGTAATAGAGGTACCAATACATGAGGGCCGCACCCAAGACAAGTCCTTGCAAGAATTTCTTCATACACCACTTGCCTCCGTCGGCATTGCGGAAATACCCGCAGGTATCTATTATAAGGGTAGCGTGCGCACCAGCATCTCCTCGCTTTTGCTCGCCTTCCTCTACCCGCAGCGTTGCCTAGGCTGCCGGACATTGCTGTCCGCTCGTACAGAGGAAGGCTTCTGTCCTCCTTGTACCCAGTTGCTCACACCGGTTCGGCCACCGTTCTGCCCACACTGCGGGGTACCCTTTTTCACCCCTGCCGGTGCCGACCACCTGTGCAGCCGCTGTGTAGCAAACCCTCCTTCGTTCCGTCGTGCTCGTGCCTGGCTGTGTTATCAGGGGAGAGACGCATCGCCTCAACCGCTCAACACAGCCATACAACATTTTAAATATCACAGAGACCTGAGCACGGGCAAAGCGCTCGCCGCTCTAGGTGTCAAGCATTTCCCCTTCGGGGAGGAAAGGTACGACATGGTCGTACCCGTTCCGCTCCACCTGCAGCGGTTGCGGTGGCGTGGATTTAATCAGTCGCTGGTTTTGGCGCAGGCGATTGGTCATCGCTATAGCACGACAGTTGATCCCTATGTGTTGGAGCGTACCCGCTCGACCTCCCCCCAAACGCACCTCACGGAGCACGAACGCCGGGCGAATGTACGCGGAGCGTTCACGGCAACGGCCCCTGAGCGATTAGCAGGAAAACAGGTGCTCCTGGTCGATGATGTCTATACTTCTGGGGCAACCGTAGAGGAATGTACACGCGCCCTCCTTGACGGGGGGGCAAAGATCGTGGACGTATTTACCCTGGCCCATGCAGTCCCCGTTTAGGTTACCATGGCGGCTCGGTTACCCATTGGCATACTGATTTCCGGGAGTGGAACCAACCTGCAAGCGATCATTGATACGATCGCGCGCGGTGCTCTCAATGCTGAGATTCGCGTGGTGATCAGTAACCGCAGTGATGCCTATGGCCTGATACGCGCCCAACACCATCATCTGCCCACTCTCGTTATTTCCCATAGGGACTTTCCCACACGTGAGGCCTTCGAGGCAGAGCTCATTAAAGCGCTGCAGGACGCCTGCGTAGACCTAGTAGTGCTCGCCGGCTTTATGCGTGTGCTCTCGCCCTTTTTCATTCGTGCTTTTCCACAGCGTATCATGAATATTCACCCCTCCCTGCTGCCTGCCTTTCCTGGTATCCATGCGCAGCGTAGGGCGTTAGAACGTGGGGTACGCATTAGCGGGGCGACGGTTCATTTTGTGGACGAAGAAGTGGACCATGGACCGATTATTATCCAGGCTGCCGTACCCGTATATCCGGATGATACTGAAGAGACGCTGAGTGCCCGCATTCGGACTCAAGAACACCGCATCTATCCGAGAGCGATCCAGCTCTTCGCCGAAGGCCGCCTCGAGGTGCGTGGCAATCGGGTCATCATCCGTGACGAGCACTACTCCTCTGATACAACCCTCCATGCCCCCGCGCCCGCATGAGTCCCTCTAGCGACCAGATTGGAGTAGATGAATCGGGCAAAGGAGATTACTTTGGCCCCTTAGTGATCGGCGGGGTCTATGTCACGAGTGAGGACGAAGCACAGCTTCGTGCCGCTGGCGTGCGGGATAGTAAGGCCTTATCCGATAAAAAAGTTAGTGCGATTGCTGCCCACATCCGCGCGTCATGCCCTTCCACCCTTGTGGTGATTGGACCCGAGCGCTACAACAGCCTTTACCGCTCTCTGCGCAATCTCAATCGTTTACTTGCCTGGGGCCACGCACGTGCGATCGAGAATTTGCTCGCAAAGGTGTCCTGTCATCAGGTCGTCTCCGACCAATTCGGCGACGAGCGCTTTCTGGAAAGCGCGCTGATGAAGAGAGGGCGCACCGTCAGGTTGGTGCAGAAGCCGCGGGCGGAAGACGAGATCGCCGTGGCTGCGGCCTCGATTATCGCCCGCGCAGAATTCTTACGCCGCTTGCAGGAACTGAGCAGCCGGTATGATGTCCTGTTGCCCAAAGGCGCAAGTAACGGAGCTATCGCTGCGGGCAAGGAATTCGTCCGCCGGTATGGCGCAGACACCCTTGGTCAAGTGGCCAAGCTGCACTTCCGCACCACAGCTAGTATCCTCAGCTGAGTCCCAGAGCTGCCAACTTGTCTGCTCCCCTTGTACAGGACAACTTTTTCCTCTATCCCACCTGTATGGCATCGGCATCACATCCCGCATTCGCCCGCTTAGTGGAAATTATGGCAACCCTGCGTGGCCCAAGCGGTTGTCCGTGGGATCGCAAGCAAACCCCAGACACCCTCAAGCCTTACTTGATCGAAGAAGCATACGAGGTGCTGGAAGCCTTAGAAGCCAAAGATTTCCATGCTTTGAAAGAAGAGCTCGGCGATCTGCTGTTACAAATCGTCTTCCACGCCCAACTGATGACCGAGGCTGGAGTGTTCACGATTGACGACGTGGCTCAAGCCATCGCCGACAAACTTGTCCGCCGCCACCCTCATGTATTCGGCGATACAAAGGTTAAAGATGCCGACGAGGTCGTGCAAAACTGGGCGAAAATCAAAGCGCAGGAAAAAGGCGAGCAGGCGGATCGCTCTGTCCTCGCGGGTGTCCCCCGAGGAGCACCCGCCCTGATCCGCGCGCAGCGTCTTGGAGAAAAGGCCGCACGCATCGGTTTTGACTGGCCTTCAGTAGAGGCAGTGTTCGTTAAGGTCAACGAAGAGGTACAAGAGCTGGCATCGACCCTGGCTACCCAAGAGACCATGCGGCAAGAGCACGAACTCGGAGACTTACTGCTCACCCTGACAAGCCTTGCCCGCCACCTCAACCTCGACGCAGAAACCGCACTGCGCAAGGCGACTAAGCGGTTTAGCGATCGCTTCCGTTACCTCGAAACGCGGCTCGCGCAACAGGGTGAAGAGATCTACAACACTTCACCGGCGCGTCTGGAGGCACTGTGGCAGGAGGCGAAGCAGACGCTCGGGTAACCTCGTGGAGAGCATGAAGAATGCGCTTTTCCGCCCCCCCCCCACACAATAAGCCCATAGCTAACGACGCCGATCGCAACGGAGAGTGTCAGGGTGCTTACCCGTAGAGTGAGCGACACGTGCAGATCGAACCAATCGATTTGGCGAGAGATCCACAGTACCGGAATAGCCATGGCGACGGCTCCGCAGAGACTCCAGCAGAATGAAGCCATCCATGTAGACCACGGGACAATCTCCATTGATACACCGCGGAACCACACACCATCGGCCCGAGCAACGCCGCCACGCGCCGCAGTGTAGGGTGGCCGGGGCGTCACCGGGGGACGAGGGGAATCCGCAACCGCACCAGCACGGGCACTTGCCAGAGCAGTTGACAGAAACCACCGATCACCACTCCATACGCCAGGCTGTAGATAGGGTGAGGAAAAAAAGCAGGAAGTCCAAGGGCGCAGATCATCATGGCAACATTCAGCAAAGACAGGCGAAAACGCTGGCGCGGCAAAATGGCCGAGTGGGTGCAGGATCCCCATGGCAAGGGCAACCAAGCCGATGCAGAAGAGATAGATAAACACCATCCGACTGAGCGCTACAGTCAGGTCAAACTTCGCGCCGCGAAATCCTGGAGCGAAAAAGCAGCCAGGGGCTCAGCCCAGAGCATCCCGGCGATGGTGAGAAAGAGGAGCACCGCAATCGCAGCCCCCATCAGGGCCTGCATCATTTCCTCCGTTTCTGCACGGGATCGCTGGGTCAGATACTCGGTGACCACAGGGATGAATGCCACACTCGCTGCGCCTTCTCCCACTAACCGACGCAAAAGATTGGGAATGCGGAAAGCAACGAAGAAAGCATCTGCCATGACGCCAGCACCAAAGACAGCGCCAATGACCATATCGCGCAGCAGACCCGTCACACGACTGAGGAGCGTATAGAACCCCACCTCGTCTGCGACTCGCACCATGGCACGCTTGTCATCCATCACAATCCCTGCACACCGACGTTGATTCACCTTGGCCCTCATGCTACGTAACGGCAAAAGCGAAAGGAGAAAAGGCGAGTGATATCGTCACAAGAGAAGCGACACCGCCAAAGCCTCAAACGGCATGCCCGCAACAAGTCGGTAAAATCGCGCATCAAGACAGAAATGAAAAAGGTGAAGGCTGCGGTAGAAAGCGGGAATCTGGCAGCTGCAGCATCCCAGCTCCGTCTCGCGATGAGTCTGCTACACAAAGCAGCTAGGAAGCGGATCCTGCATCCTAATACGGCTGCCCGCCGCATCAGTAAGCTGGCTCGTCTAGTTCACAAAAACATGGCCGCCTCGGCCTCCTAAGTGACGCTCTTGTTGGTGGTCCGCCCCCTGCTCAGAAGTGCTCGCCGAGACGAAAATATACCTCACGCGCGGCCTCAACAAACAGGCGCTCGAGTGCCAGGCGTCGTTGCGTCTGAGAGAACTGAATGTCGGTGAGACCCGCAAGGTCTTCAGGGTTGAGCGTCCCCTGAAAGAATTTTGGGGATGTAGTCACTATCACCTGCGGGACAGCACTATAATCTTCAGCAACACGAATATTATTCGCCTGCCAGAGTACCTGGCCAGTATCACGATGAGTGATTGCCACGTCAAAGAGGAGCGCAACTTCGTATTCGAGGACCTGGTCCCGGCGGTCGAACGAGAGGGGGCGGAAGTCAAGGCGGTGGAGGGTGGCACTCACGATCCCCTCTCCCCTGTCAGCGACAGCGATCCCGCCACGACTGCGAAACTCCCGTTCGAGCGCCCACTGTAGCTCTTTTTCCACTCCAGCCTCCAGCGTCTCATTCTGAAACTCGGCAAAGCTGACGCTCTTGATCCCTTGCGGCAATGTCGGCCCGACGGAGAACTGATAGCCACAGCCAGCAAACACCAGGACAGACAAGAGAAGAATCTCTGCAAGCGGCAACACCGCCGAAATGGGCACTCCCCAGAGAGAGCGCTCTCCCCCTCTTTGGGTCCCTCGTCGTCTCTCCAGCGCTCTCAACTTCATCTTTCTTATGAGACAACAAAGTTGACCAGCCGCCCAGGGACCACGATTTCTCGTCGCACTGTTTTCCCCCGCAGATAGGCCTGTACCTTTTCATGGGCACGCGCCGCAGCTAAGAGTGTCGCCTCGTCAGCATCGACAGCAACCTCTACTGTCGCCCGCAATCTTCCATTAACCTGGACAGGCACGGTCACGAGTGCTTCCCGTAGGAGCGCAGGGTCATAGGTAGGCCAGGGCTCATAAGCAAGAGTGTCTGAGTGCCCCAGGCGTTGCCACAACTCCTCCGCCAGATGGGGAGCAAAGGGGGAGAGGGCAAGGACAAACCCTTCGGCAAGCGCACGAGGTATACGCTCAGCTTTCTGCATCTCGTTGACCAAAACCATGAGCGCACTTAACGCCGTATGGAATCGCAGGCCCTCAATGTCCTCGGTCACCTTCTTGATAGTTTTGTGATAGAGGCGTGTCAGGTGCTCCTGGGGGTCTGGGGGCGTTGCTACGAGCTGCGGACTGAGGTCCCCTGTATCCGTAATAAACAGCGACCACACGCGCGAGAGGAACCGGTACACACCGGCGACTGAGCGGGTGTTCCACGGCTTCACCTGCTCTAACGGCCCCATGAACATCTCGTAACAGCGCAGCGCATCGGCACCATATTCGGCAACAACCGCATCTGGATTGACCACGTTACCGCGCGACTTTGACATCTTGTCGGTTTGTGGTTCGAGCTCCAACTCCGGCTCCTCGGGATGATAAGGCAGCTCATCTCGCCATAGCACTTTATCCACCGGGACGTACCGAACGGTCAATGGCACCGTAGGGTCTACCGCTAAGACATACCGCGGCTCTGCTACCCCGTCCTGACTGACTTTTTGCACTTGCCGGTACGAGTACCGTCGCCCTTGTCCGTCCTCATAGTAGCGGTAACTAAACCCGAGAATCATGCCTTGATTGACCAGCCGCTGGAACGGTTCTGGGGTGGATACCAAACCACAATCGTAGAGCACGTGATGCCAGAAACGGGCGTATAACAGATGGAGGACGGCATGCTCCACCCCGCCGACGTATAAGTCCACCGGCATCCAATACCGCTCTTTTTCCGCGTCCCACGGCCGCTCATGGTTATGGGGATCGATAAATCGCAAGTAATACCAACAGCTGCCCGCCCATTGCGGCATGGTGTTGGTTTCACGCCGGGCAGGTTTGCCAGTTGCCGGATCGACCGTCTCAACCCAGCTCTTCACCGCGGCCAGAGGGGGTTCACCAGTACCGGTCGGCTTGAAGCTTTCAACCTCGGGCAATACCACCGGCAGGTCTTCCGGCCGTAACGGTTTGGGCTGCCCATCAACATATATGATGGGAAATGGCTCTCCCCAATAACGCTGGCGACTAAACAACCAATCCCGTAATTTGTAGGTCACCATCCTTTCCCCGTGCCCGTGCTCTTCCAGCCACGCGACCATCTTCTGCTTCGCTTCCTCGACGTGCAACCCATCGAGGAACCCGGAATTGACGTGGGGTCCATCGCCGACGTACGCCCCCTGTGTCATATCCCCGCCCTGAACGACTTCGATAACAGGGAGGCCGAAACGACGGGCAAATTCCCAATCCCGCTGATCCCCACCCGGAACCGCCATGATCGCGCCCGTCCCGTACGTCATCAAGACATAATCAGCTACCCAAATGGGGATCGCCTGGCCAGTGGCGGGGTTCAACGCATACCCACCAGTATTCACCCCGGTTTTCTCTTTCGCCAGCTCCGTGCGGGCCAAGTCGGATTTTCGCAGCGCTTCTTGCCGGTAGGCTTCGACCGCGATTTTATTGTCCGGGGTGGTAACCCGATCAACTAGAGGATGCTCAGGGGCAAGGACACAGTACGTTGCCCCAAACAACGTATCGGGTCGTGTAGTAAAAACGTCAAAAAAGGCATCTGCTTCTGGAAATGGAGTCCCGTCCGGAGCACACAGGCGAAAGCGGATTCGCGCCCCTTCGCTCCGGCCGATCCAGTTCCGCTGCATCTCTTTGACATTTTCCGGCCAGTCGAGCTGGTCAAGACCGGCGAGCAGCCGCTCGGCATAGGTGGTAATGCGCAGCATCCACTGCCGCATAGGTTTCCGGATGACCTCGTAGCCGCCACGCTCGCTCCTTCCGTCGATCACCTCCTCATTGGCCAACACCGTGCCCAGGGCCGGACACCAGTTAACCGGCACATCGGCCAGATATGCCAGCCCGCGCTCATACAGCTTGAGAAAAATCCACTGGGTCCAACGATAGTACTCCGGATCACACGTTGAGATTTCCCGGTCCCAATCGTACGAAAAGCCCAGCGAGCGAATCTGTCGGCGAAAAGTCTCGATGTTGCGGGCCGTAGTGATCCGGGGGTGGGTTCCTGTCTCGATGGCGTATTGCTCGGCCGGAAGGCCGAAAGCGTCCCAGCCCATGGGGTGTAGCACGTTGAATCCACGCATCCGTTTGTAGCGGGCAAGGATATCAGTGGCGGTATACCCTTCTGGGTGTCCAACATGTAACCCTGCCGCGCTGGGGTAGGGAAACATGTCGAGAATGTAATACTTCGGCTTTGTCCGATCGATTTCGGCGCGAAAGGTTTTGTGTTCAAGCCAGAAGCGTTGCCACTTCGGTTCGATTTCTTGCGGGCAGTACCGCGCCCGGTTCCGCCCGCTTGCATATGCCTGGTCCGGAGGGTTAGAGTGTTGGTTCATGCGACCGCGCTTTCTTCCCAATGACCGTGGCAATGCGATCGAGGACCCCGTTGACAAACATCGGCGCCTCATCGCTACAGTAGCGTCGAGCGATCTCGATCGCCTCGTTAATCGTAACGCCCGGGGCAAGGTGTGGATACGCTAAGAGTTCATACGTGGCGAGGCGGAGCAAATTGAGATCCACCCGTGGAAGGCGGCCCAGACGCCAGTGTTCGATCGCATCAGCAATCAGTTGGTCAATCTGTTTCCTCTCCCGCCAGACGCCTTCGACGAGCTCAGCCGTAAAATTGCGCGTGTCCGCACCGGGCTCAAAATTTTGCCAAAACAGTGTCAGCGCCTCCCGCGGATCAAGGCCGGCAATATCCATCTGATACAGTATTTGTAGGGCGAATTCTCGTCCCTGACGTCTTGTTCCCATAGTGCTGGCGTTATTCTCCGAGCCCTTTCAGAGCATTGGCCATCTCAATGGCAGAGACAGCAGCTTCAAACCCTTTATTCCCGAGCTTCGCGCCTGCTCGATCGAGCGCCTGTTCGACCGACTCTGTCGTCAAGACGCCAAACGTCACCGGCATCCCAGACGTCAACATAACCTCTTTAATGCCCTGTGTCATCGCCGCTGCAATATACTCAAAATGCGGTGTCTCTCCCTTGATCACAGCGCCCAAACACACCAAGGCATGGTAGCGACCGCTCTCAGCCATTTTCTTGGCGAAGAGCGGAATGTCGAATGCCCCCGGTACTAGGACGACATCGATATCTTCCGCACGAACGCCGTGGCGACATAAAGCGTCAATGGCTCCAGCCTGCAAGCGTTCAGTAATGAGACTATTGAATCGAGAGACGATGAGGCCAAACCGCATCCCGGTCGCATCCAGGTTTCCTTGAATGACCCGCACCATAGTACGCTTTCCCTTCACAGCAGCGGCTTTAATTCTGTAAACAGGTGCCCGAGCTTTTCCTTCTTGACACGCAGGTAGTGAATGTTTCCCTGATGAGGGGGGACCTCAATCGGTCGCCGCTCCACTACTTTAATCCCATAGCCTTCAAGCCCGGTAATCTTCTGGGGGTTGTTGGTGAGCAGGCGCACCTGCGAGACGCGCAGGTCGCGGAGAATTTGCGCGCCGATCCCGTAATCCCGCAGGTCTTCCTTGAACCCGAGGTGTAAATTCGCCTCCACGGTATCCAATCCTTGGTCTTGGAGCGCATAGGCGCGGATCTTGTTCGCCAACCCAATCCCTCGTCCTTCTTGGTGCAAATACACGATGACACCCTTCCCGTCCGCAGCAACAATCTGCATCGCATGCCGCAGCTGATCACCACAGTCGCAGCGCTCCGATCCAAACACGTCCCCGGTCAGGCACTGCGAGTGCACACGCACCGTCACAACATCTCGCGGGCTGATCTTGCCCTTTACCAACGCCACATGCTCATGGCGATCTACATCCGTGCGGTACACGATGGCGTGGAACTTGCCGCCAAAAGGGGTGGTGATGTCGGCTTCAGAAACCCGGTGCACCAGCGCCTCCGTGCGCAAACGGTACATGACTAAATTGGACAAGCTGACCAGCTTTAAGTTGTGCTGACGGGCAAATTCTTCGACATCCTCGCCCTGGGCCACCGCTCCGTCATCACGCAGGATTGTGCACAGGGTGGCTGCCGGCTTGAGCCCCGCCAGCCGAGCAAGATCGACCGCGCCTTCGGATAAGCCACTACGGGCCAACACCCCTCCACGATGGGCGACAAGCGGGTGCACATGGCCGGGCATCACAATATCGCCCGGACCAGCTCCATCCCTCACTGCCGTAGTGATGGTCACCGCCCGATCATAGGCCGAGATCCCCGTCGTCACACCAAACCGCGCCTCGATCGACGCGCCAAACACACAGCGGTGGGCTGTAGAGGCGCTATGCCCAAGCAACGGGATGCCAAGGTCCCGCAGTTTGTCTTCTGTCATGGCCAGACAGATAAGGCCCCGACCATGCATAGCCATAAAATTGACCGCTTCCGGTGTGGTCAATTCAGCGGCAAGACAAAGATCCGCTTCTCCTTGACTATCGTCATCATCAGCAAGAATAACCATCTTCCCTTGGCGGAGATCTGCCAAGGCGTCTTCAACTGGCGATACCGCTATCGGCATGCCCCCCCCTTTCTTTCCGAATATACCCACTCACCACTACGTCGCTCCCCAGCTGGCGAACTGTTGTTGCATGGAGACGAATTCCGTCAACCAGGCGTGCTATCCCCAGTGGACCAATCATGGGGCGGCTCTCCCCCCCCAACAGTAACGGTCCGTAGAAGAAGAGCACTTTATCCACGACTCCCTCTGCAAGAGCAGTGGCAGCGATCTGGCCTCCTCCTTCAATGAGGACGTGTTTTATGCCGCGTTTCCCGAGCGCTTCCAAGACGGCGCGGAGTCTTACCCGTCCGTCCGTCGCAGGGAAACACCACACCTCAACCCCTCGTCCCTCAAGGATTTTCTTTTTTTCCGCCTCTTTCCAGTCCTCTGTGGTCACCACAATCGTGGGAGCGGCAGACGGCCGCACACACACCTGTGCTTCAGGACTGATGGTCAATCGCCCATCAAGAACCACCCGTACCGGATCCCGCCCCCCTCGTATACGACAAGTCAGTTGAGGATCATCTATCCGCACGGTTTCAGCCCCGACAAGCACGGCGTCCACGTTATTGCGCAGCTTCTGCACCAAACGGCGTGAGGCTTCACCGCTGATCCATTTCGCGTCCCCGCTTGCTGTTGCAATCCGACCGTCGAACGATGCTGCTAGTTTCAACGTGACAAAGGGTCTACCGGTGCGCACCCACACCGCAAAGTCCTCGTTGAGGCGCTCACATTCTTCCCTCAGTACTCCGGTTTGCACCTCGACGCCGGCTCGCCGCAGCTGACGGACCCCACGGCCCCGCACCACAGGGTTCGGATCAATCATACCGACCACAACACGCGCGATGCCA
>Ga0308420_1000363_pt1 | contig 21787 bp, 22 predicted proteins | sample HotsprSampleMS55_FD_203802 | JGI IMG/M metagenome (GOLD analysis project Ga0308420, IMG submission 203802) | Hot spring phototrophic mat microbial communities from Mushroom Spring, Yellowstone National Park, Wyoming, United States - 20090730_MS55 ... | reverse complement strand
ACGGTATACACCGGTGCGTCCGCCGCTTGATCCAGCGGGCCGCATCGTCATTGTCGTGGACAACGGCATTGCTACAGGGGCGAGTATGATCGCTGCGTTGCGCGCGGTACGCGCCACGCATCCCGCAAAGCTCATCGCAGCTGTGGCGGTAGCTCCTGCAGAGACAGTCACACGGATTCGGGCGGAAGCGGACGAGGTGGTATGTTTGTATGCACCGGAGTGCTTTTATGCGGTAGGACAATTCTTTGTAGACTTCTCCCCTGTGTCTGACGAGCAGGTGATTGCTCTGCTACGGCAAAGCTGTACTGCCCCTGCGCCGAAGGTGTAAGAGAAACAGCGGATATGAGCACCCTGGATGGTGCACCTATTTGTGGCAGTGGGGGCGAGAGAGGCAACGATGGGGTTTGTTGACTATCGCGCACTCTTTGGGGGTTTTTCATGAAGGTGCTGCGTGAACCACTGGACCGCGAGGCGAGCCACTGCCTGTAAGGCCCTTGGCTCCTCGAAGAGGTGGGTCGCTCCAGGGATGATGGCCAGCTGTTTCTCCCCTCCCAACAACGCATATGCCTGGCGATTGAGGTCAATAACCCCGTGATCCTCGCCACCTACGATGAGGAGAGTCGGGACGTACACTTGTGCCAGGGCAGACCTGGCGAGGTCAGGGCGTCCCCCGCGCGAGACAATCGCTCCAATGTCTCCCCCTAGTACTGCTGCTGCTTGTAGTGCCGCTGCAGCACCGGTGCTGGCGCCAAAGTAACCAATACCAAGCATGCTGGTCTGCGGCTGCTGCAACAGCCAGTGCGTCGCCGCGGCTAAACGGCTGGTTAACAAGTCGATATCAAAGCGTGCCTCCTGCATGTCGTCTCTTGTTAACAGATCGAAGAGCAAGGTTCCGAGACCAGCGTGCTGCAAGATGCGGGCGACGAAGGTGTTCCTGGGGCTGTGCCGGCTACTCCCACTCCCATGGGCGAATGCCACCACTCCCTGGGCTCCTGCTGGAATGACCAGCTCTCCTTCTAGGGTGATAGTATCGACTGGGATGTGGACGGCTTGTTGCGTGCTGACCATACGTATTCCCTTCTAGGCATTAGACGGAGGCAAAGCGTCTGTAACGATGCGGGGTGCATCGGTCTCACCTTGCTTTTAGGCGGTTCCTGGCCGCTGCGGCTGCAGACGTGCCAGCGCGGTACGGATAGCTTCTTGGGTGGACACGATTGCTTTTTCGTCTTTATACGGCTGTCGTGGCCAAAAGAAGCCACGGAGCCCGTCCTGATGACGGCGAGGGACAATGTGAATGTGCAAGTGCGGGACGCTTTGGCTGACGCGATTGTTGATCGCCACAAAAGAGCCTTCGGCCACCAGGCCCTCTTCTACCGCGCGTGCCAACAATTGAGCAGTGGTGAAGAGCGGTTGAATCAGCGCTGCGGGTAAATCAAGCAGCGTAGGATAATGCACTTTGGGGACCAGTAAGCAGTGCCCAGGAAACAGGGGACGGCGGTCGAGGAAGGCGAGTGACACAGTATTTTCAAATACAATATGACCCTGAACCTCGCCGTGGATGATGCGACAAAACGTGCACTGTCCAACCCTCGTGGGCTGCATATAGCCTACTCCTTTGCGGTTGTTTTTTTCACACCTCTCTGTCTAGCCTCCGCCGCCCAGGCGGGGAATTGGCCTGTTCTTCGCGGTCGTCATAAAGCAGATATTCGGCGCGCCGCTGACGGAAGCCGGAGCTGGAAATGCTGCGGATAGAAAAGGACGCCGGCAATTTCGATGCCTAAAACGGTCACATCGCGCGTTTGTCGATCGTGCAAAACGATCCTCACTCTGTAACAGGGGTACTTGGCGTAGGGGCTGACCATATTGGTTCGCATGCGCGTTCCTGCATCGAACAGTGTTGCCAGTTCGCCGACCGTCATGCTGTGTCTGACCAGGGAGGGTAAGGAACCGGCCTCGACCGCCTGGCCAGCTCGTCTACTGTGCAGGAGCTAAACGCTCCTCGCTTAAAGATTCAATATGAGTGGGATTGCACCGAATGGCGCATGAGGCGTTTGAGATGGCAGACGGGTAAAGTGCTTTCTCGTATGCCTCCTTGGTTGGAGCACTACGCTCTGCAGCGAGGAGTAGTATCGGGACGGCAACCCCTAGGAGGGAGCGGCAAGATCGTTGCGATACCATCTCTTTCGTTGCCTAGAGTGCAGCGGAACCAACTTTTGTGTCCTAACACATCCCCCCTGAGTCGGGAGTGCGCGATGTTATCACTCTGTCCCTCTCGCCACGGAAGCGGTCCATTCTGCCATGCCAACCAACCACTAACTTTTTTTGGCCGTCTTCACTTGAAAGCTGGAGATCTGCCGTTTGACCTCGGGACTGCCGCAGGTTGGGCACTGTATACCCTCTCGTTGTTTTTGTTCAAACTGAGAAATCGAAGAGACGATCTCGAAGCTCTTCTCGCATTTGCTGCACAGGAACTCATACGTTGGCATATCTCTTACTCCTCTTCCGGAAGGGGACTGATCGGCGGGATATACTCGATGCCTTCTTCCATACTGCGGATGATATCTTCTGTCTCATCTGGTCCTAGACCAAGCGGTTCCTCTGTTCGATCCCGTGTCCGCTCTTCGCGTTCCCACAGCAGCTCCTTAACCTGCACGTGGTCGACAACCTCCTCCAGTCCGAGCGTATCCGTTACCAACTGCCGCAGGATGCTGTGCTCCGCTTCACTTGGCAATGTGCCAGCCAAGTAGACAACACCATGGCGACAGGTGATCCGCAGTTCCTCCGTGTCTATACGACCATCTTCTTTGACTTGCTCGCGGATGACGGCTTCTAGCTCGCGGTCCGACAACAGGCGTAGATCTGGGGGAATGGTGCCAGGGTGACGTACCACTTCCTCCGGTGCTGGAGGAGGCGGCGGTAATTCTTGCGCTCGCGCGCAAACCAGACAAAAACGTGTCGCAGGCAGCGCGCGCAGCCGCGCCACAGTGATACGTCGTCCGCACCCTGCGCAGACACCATAGGTGCCTTCGACCATGCGTCGCAAGGCGGCATCAATTTCTCGGATCTCTTGTCTACTGCGATCGTCGAGAGAAGCGAGCAGGCGGGCCTCTCGCTCCTCTTGGGCGCGCTCCTCGAAGTCGGTCTCGCGGTCTTCCTGGATAAATTGCAGGTCAGCCTCTGTGTCTTGTACCTCACCGACGAGCAAAGCACGCTGTCGCATCAACTGTCGGGCTAAGGCCTCTTGGGTTTTGGGGTGCATACTATTCCTCGGTTGCATGTCTGACGCTCCGCCAGTGCGAGAGCACTGGTTACTGCTGTGTTTTGCTCCTCGTTCTGCGTTCAACCGTTTCCATCCATTCAGGGTCCACCGTGCGGATGACCTCATCTCGCAGTGCCGGATAGCGATGCATAAAGTCTGGATGATAGCGTTCCATGAACCGCTTGAGAATTTCGACCTCGATCTTTAGGCTGTCGATGGCAGCCAGGAAATCGAGTTTGACTTCTTGGGTGAAAGAGACCGCAGCTTCAATTTCCCGCTGCAGCAAATGCAAATGGTGTTTGAGATCTATTTCTTCCATACATTCCTCTGCCGCAAGGTGCACGGTTAGCCGTTGGACGATGCTGACCGGTACCATGTTACCGAGAGAAACTTAGGTTCTGACCACTGATAGGTTGTCTCTCCTTGATAGGCACTTTTGAGCGCCCGCCCGAGACGTTGCGCGAGCTTTTCATTGGTCGTCGTAACGACTATTCCCTCCTCGGACTCGGTAATCTCGATGATACGTTCGAGAGGGTTAATCCCTTTGGCGCGTTCTTCTTCATTACGTAGCAGATGCAGAATTTCTTCTTTATGTGCGGTGAGGAAGGGGCTGGCGCGCAGCGTCACTTGCCCTTCGGCATAGCGGTCGCGGATCTTTTGACAGGCTGGACAAACTACTATGCGGGTCGTAGGTTGCATCGTTTCACGGAAATAGGCCTCTGCATCAAAGAACCAGTGCCGGCGTTGATAGAGGGCGTGGCATTCGCTGCAGGCGGCCACTTCACCGGGGTCGAAACGGGGCGTGTAAGGATCGTAGGAGTCAAATTCAGCCAGATTCCGTCGGGCGTGAAGATTCCCTCGACCGCGAGGTTTTGTGGACATTCCTATCCTCCTTTCCTCCTTGATGGTTAAGCAAAGGACGCGCCACAGGCAGGGGGTAGGAGAGTTGCAAGCGCTTCAGGGCTACGTTGCTGTCTAGCGACACAGTCGTGAATGCGATATGGCTGGTGGTGGCATAGAATCTGCAGACCAGTGTCTTTGCAGTACCTTATAAACGATCAGCTCATTGCATCCGCAGCGGTAATTCCCATGCAGTGTGATAGATTGAGCTCTCTGGGAGGCAGTATGCGGGTCCCCGTTTTGCTCATGAGTATTCCTGACGAGAGCTTTTGGTTGACGGACGAGCGGCCACTGAGCCGGTCCGGACAACCTGTCCTCGTCGACGCCAGTGGCTACGTTTACCATCCAGCCGAAATATCTGGGCCAATCCTCGTGAAAGTAGGGAGATGCAATCAACTATTTTATGATGCGGCCTATGAAGCTGGCTATCAGGTGGTGTGGATGAGTGAAGAGGTAGACTGATGATACTCACCACTGGGCGTTGCGTGGAGGAAGGGGCCGCAGGGAATCGTTTTCTTCTCATTTTTGTGAATACGTCTGCTCGCATTTTTCCTGAAAGTAAGAATAGCCGTCGCTCGGCATCGGGGCCTTACTGGGGTCACGTGATGTCCGCGACCTTTCCTGTCGTGATGCGGCGCGAGCACTCGCAACACTCCAGGAGCGATCTGTTCCCAGGATCCATCCGCTGGTTATTGCGGCACAGCAGTGCCCGAAGGGGAGCAAGGGGTTATAGTAATACAATTCGCCCATCGTCTCCCCTGCTACATAGAGGCCAGGGATGACGCGCCCTGAGGTGTGCACACCTGACGCCCTAAGACCCTGTGCAGCAGCACAGCAGGGCATTTCTCGCAGCGACACCCTAGCTAAACGGGCGGCTTTCCAGAGAGAAGTATCTCCTTTCTTGAAGAGAGCCAAGCTCTGCTCTTTTTTGAGTTCTCGCCCGCCGATGCGAAGAAGCTCATCGAGGTGATCTCGATACGGTTCAAGCTGAGCAGAGCAATCATCTGGCATAGTAAGACATACGTTGTCTCTATCTGCGTTCTTCGATACCCGTAAGCACTCCTCTTCGCAAACGCAGTGAAAAATTTTGCGCAAAACACGAATTCTGCTTGGCATTATAATTATACAAATGTATAAATAACCCATGACTCGCCCTAGCCGCAACATTGACCAGGTGCTCATTGCCACTGCGCGCGAACTGCTGCCGGAAACCGGGTGTCGCGGTTTCTCCATCCGTCAGCTTACTGACCGCGCTGGGGTGAACCTGGGGATGTTTCATTATCATTTCAAGACGCGTGAGCAGTTTCTGTCCCACGTGCTCCACGAGGTGTATCAGGAAATGTTCACGACGCTCACATTTCAGGCCCAAGCAGATCGCCCCCCGGTCGAGAATCTACGCGAAGCGGTTATCGTGCTCGGCACCTTTGCGCGCGATCACCGTCTGCTATTGCGGCGCTTGTTAGCCGACGCCATGAGTGGAGACGCCATTGCCCAAGAGTTCTTCCGCCGCCATTTCCCGCTGCACTTGGGCGTGGTGGCTCAGTTGATCGAGGCCGGGCAGATAACCGGCGTCCTGCAAAAGATCCCCCTGCTCCAGGCGCTGAGCTTTCTGGCTGGGGCCGTGGCCTTCCCGAACATTATGGTGACATTGGCTACAGAGCAACAGATCGCTCCAGCCTCCATGCTTGCCCGCCTTGACAAAGATGTTCTCAGTGATGCGGCCATTGCGCAGCGGGTCGATATGGCCATCCGCGGGCTGAGCACGGGAAAGTAGGACCCCCATGCGTAACTTCTTCACCCACCACCGGCTCTTCTTCGGCGCGCTGCTGTGTATAAGCGCTATCGTTGCGCTGCTTGGCATTCGTCGTGCCCGCGGCGTCACCGTCGATGTCATACCGGTACAGCCGCAAGCGCTCGTCCAGACTGTCATCGCGACGGGTCGTGTCATGAGTCCAGCCCGGGTCAACATCGGGTCGGTCATCACGGGGCGGGTTGCGCGCGTGTTGGTTGAGGAAGGGGATCGTGTAGAAGGCGGACAGGTATTGATCGAGCTGGAAAATGAAGAACTGATGGCGGCGCTCCGACAAGCCGAAGCCAACGAACATCTCGCCCGAGTACGGGTGGCGGCGGTTAAGGAAGTCGGACTGGCCACTGCTGCCGCGGCCCTCGCCCAAGCCCGTGCAACGCTTGACTGGTCGGAGCGTGAATTCCGCCGCCATCAGGACCTTTTGGCCGAGGGGATTCTGAGCCGCGCACGGTTTGAGGAAGTCGAACGCGCGTATCTTATCGCCAAGAGTCAGTACGAGGCAGCGCAGATTCAGATCAAGGCGCAACGTGATTCGGGCGTGCAAACGCGTGAGGCAGTCGCCAAGCTGTCCGAAGCGAGCGCCGCGCGGGAACTCGCGGCGGCAAAGCTGGCGCAAACGCAACTCCGCGCTAGCGCGGACAGCTTCGTGCTCACGCGTCAGGTCGAACCTGGAGATATCGTCCAGCCCGGCAAGACGCTTCTGACGCTCGCAACAATTGGTGAAACTCGCATTACCGCTCAGATCGACGAGAAGAACCTTCCCTATCTCAAAGTAGGGGCGGCGGCAGTCGCTTCGGCGGATGCTTTCCCGGACGCGAAATTCTCTGCTGAACTGTATTACCTTGCGCCGAGTGTTGACGCCGAACGTGGGACAGTGGAGGCCCGGTTTCGCATCCCTGACCCGCCAGCGCATTTGCGTGCAGACATGACCCTCACGGTCGAAGTCCGCGCGGCTCACAAAGCGCAGGCGTTCCTTGTTCCCTTTGCGGCCATCCGTGCAACCGCCAGTGGCACACCAACGCTGCTAACGGTACAGGGCGGCAAGGCAGTGAGTCAACCGGTGGTGCTCGGGATGCAATCCGGGGGAAAGGTTGAGATCCTCCGGGGCGTGCAGACCGGTGCTCTGGTCGTGATCAGCCCAGCCGTTACCCCAGGCGCGCGTGTCCACCCTCGTGTCATTTCAGAGTGAGGTTTTATGATGCTGAAGTTCGAACGAACGTTGGCGCTACGGTTTCTCCGCGAAGGCCGTATGCAAACGGCCCTGATCATAGGCGGCACAAGCATTGGCGTGAGTCTCATTATTTTCATTACGGGCGTGTTGACCGGCGTCCAGGCTGATCTTGTGTCCCGGACTCTGGGAACTCAGGCGCACGTGGTGGTCCGTCCGCCTGACGAAGTGAATCATCCCCAGTTGCTGAAGGATGACGGCCCGGTTGTTTTCGCTACCGTGCAGGCGCGGGCTCAGCGGCTCCGTTCAATCGATCAGTGGCAGTATCTGGCCGCTGAGCTCGCCGCTTTGCCGGAAGTGGCCGCGCTTGCGCCGACAGTTTCCGGCCCGGGGTTTGTGCTGCGGGGCGAAGTCGACAAATCTATTACCGTGGTGGGTATCGACCCACAACCGTATAACCGCGTCACCAAGCTCAACGAAAAGATCGTCATGGGCAGTCTCGCCCTCAACGCGGATGACGCCATCATCGGCGTCGAACTCGCCAAAGATCTCGGTGTCAGCCTGGGGGACAAAATCCACCTGCAGACTGCCCGCAGTGCAGGAAGCGCCTTCACAGTCCGCGGTGTGTACGACCTGGGCAATCGCGAGGCCAACCGTCGCTTTGTTTATGTCAATTTGCGCACCGGACAAGCGATCCTCGATCTCACTGGCGGCGCTTCCAGTCTCGATATTGCCGTGAAGGACGTTTTTGCCGCCGCCCCGATTGCCACCGCGTTGCGCCAGCACACCGATCAGAAAGTGGAGAGTTGGGAGGAGACCAATCATGAACTGTTCACGGCGTTGTCAAACCAAACAATCATGACGCGGATCGTACGGAGTTTTGTCGCCATCATCGTCGCGATCGGCATCACAAGCGTACTGGTCGTGTCAGTCGTACAGAAGCAGAAAGAGATCGGCATTCTCCGCGCCATTGGCGCGTCGCGCGGCGATATTTTACGCGTGTTTCTTTTGCAAGGCGCTGTCATCGGGGTCGTGGGAGCCATCTGTGGCAGCATTATCGGTACCGGCCTGATGGCGTTGGGGAGCCGCGTGTTACGGGCGGCTGATGGCTCGGCTTTATTTCAGGTGCACTTCTCGCTGCAGTTGTACGCTGGGGCGGCGCTCGTCGCTTTGGTGTTTGGACTTCTTGCGGCCACTGTACCTGCGCGCCGCGCGGCTGCTCTCGATCCCGCACAGGCCATACGGGTCTGAACCATGGCGTCTCCAATTATCGAGCTTGATAATATCCGCAAGACGTATAACGAGGGAACACCGATCGCCCAGGAAGTGTTGCATGGAGTGAGCTTCACTGTGCACGAAGGAGAGTTCACCGCGCTCATTGGACCCTCCGGCTCTGGCAAAAGCACGCTCCTCAATATCCTCGGTCTGTTAGAGCCTGCCACCAGCGGCTCATACCGTTTAAATGGCCAGGAAGTCACGCAAGCCAGTGAGGCCGACCGCACCCGCGCCCGGCTGGCGACAGTGGGGTTTGTGTTTCAGTTTCATCACCTCTTGCCCGCGTTCACCGTGCTGGAAAATGTCTTGCTGCCGGGGTTGATACGCGACCGAACATATACGCCGGCATGCCGTGTCGAAGCCTTGAGGTTATTAGAAGCGGTGGGACTCTCACACGCCGTGTCTAAGAAACCAAATGCGTTGTCAGGCGGCATGCAGCAGCGCGTAGCGATTGCCCGTGCGTTGATCTTGACCCCCAAGCTCGTGCTGGCCGATGAACCGACCGGCAATCTCGACACGCAAACCGCGGCTGACATCTTTGCGCTCTTGCGGCGATTTAATCAGGAACGGGGCACGGCGTTTGTGATTGTCACACATGACCCTCGTTTGGCCGCGCGCTGTGACCGCCAGATTCGGCTGGTGGATGGCGTCATCGTTGAAGACCTGCGTGGGCCGTCGTCATGACAGGCCGCCGGTCTGACCTGATAACGCCTTTGACCCGCCATACAGACATTCTCCAGTCCGAACATGAGACACCCCTGGCTGCTTATTTCCATTGCCACACTTTTGCGCTATACCGCACAATGCCGTAGAAGAGGGCATGAACCGACTCGTCAGTAGCTGTTTCGGGAAAGAGGGGGAGAGCCAATGCGATTCGGCTTGATGGAAGATTTTCGCAACCCCCAGCCGTGGCGGCGGCCGTATCCTGAGCTCTACCAGGCGATCCTCGATCAGATCGTCCGTGCTGAGGAGCTCGGCTACGATAACGTCTGGTTAACGGAGCACCATTTCACGGACGACGGGTATAACCCCTCGCTCTTACCGACTGCCGCGGCCGTAGCGATGCGTACCAGCCGCATACGTATCGGGACGTTCGTGCTGTTACTCCCTTTCCAGCACCCCGTGCGGGTGGCCGAGGACGCCACCTGTGTCGATATTTTTTCCAACGGTCGCTTCGATCTCGGGGTCGGGCAGGGGTATTCGTACAAAGAGTTCAACGCCCTCTGCATGCGGCGCGCAGAACGTTCCGCCCGCCTCGCCGAGGGGATAGCACTGATCCGCCGTCTCTGGACAGAGGAGCGGGTGACGTTCACCGGCAAGTTCACGCAGGTCAAAGACCTGACGCTCAGTCCGCGACCGGTGCAGCAGCCGCATATCCCGCTATGGATCGGTGCGCGGGCGGAAAAAGCCATCCGCCGCGTGGCGCGCCTCGGGTGTCACTTGCTGGGCACCATCGGCCCTGATCCTGCGCCCTGGTACGTCGATGAGCTGCAACAGTGCGGACGTGACCCGGCGGCGTTCAACATCGCCCAACTCCGCCTGGTGTATGTAGCAGAGACCGCGGACCAAGCGTGGGAGGACACGCAGGAGCATATGCACAGTATGATGGGATTTTACAGCGAGATTCTCGCCGAAGCGAAAGACGCACCGGGAGACGAGCAGATCTGGCCGTTCACCCGGCCGCAAGACATTCGCCACTCGGCGTTCGGTCGCGCCGCCATGATCGGCACCCCGGACCAAGTAGCGCGTAAGCTGGAACAATTTTGCCAAGAGTACCGCTGCACCCACTTCATTATGAGCACCCAACTGCCCGGCCTCGACCCCAGGAAGGCGACCCGATCGTTGGAGTTGTTTGCGCGGGAAATCCTGCCGAGTTTTCGTGACGCATGAGAGCAGCAGAGACGGAAAGGAGGGAGACGGTGGCAAAGCCACAGCAGATCCTTGCCGGCGTGCGTGTCCTGGATTTCACCCAGTGGCTGGCTGGACCGCAGGCCACACGCCTCATGGTTGATCTGGGGGCGGAAGTCATCAAAGTGGAACTGCCGCCCAAAGGCGAGCACAGTCGCCATATCCGCATCGTCCCGAAGGATGGGAAGGATGGGGCCATCCCCAGTTATTTCATTATGCACAATCGCGGCAAAAAGAGCCTGTGCGTGGACGTCAAAACGCCCGACGGCCAAGCTGTGATCAAAGACCTGATCAAAGTCTCGGACGTGCTGTTCGAGAACTTCACCCCTGGCATCATGGCGCATTACGGGCTGACTTACGACGTGGTGTCGCAACTCAACCCACGCATCATCATGTGTTCGATCTCGACGTACGGCCAGACCGGTCCGTACGCTCACCGCATCGGCAACGATTTGGTTGCCTTAGCCGCCGGCGGACTGTTACACATGATGGGTGACCCCGACGGCTATCCGGCGTATCCCGCGTCGGCGATCGGTGATCACATGGGGGCGCTAAACGCCTTTGGCGCGATCTGTGCCGCGCTCTTTCACCGCGAGCGTACCGGCGAGGGTCAGTACATCGACCTTGCGCTTGTGGATTGTGCGTATAATGCCCATGATTGGGCGCTGGCCGCCTATAGCATTACCAACGGTGAGGTCGATCCACAGCGGGGCGGCACCCAGCGGACTGGTGCCTTCCCGTACGGCGCGTTCAAATCCAAAGACGGGTACATCGCCATCGGCCTGATTACCGACGCCCACTGGGAGGCGATGGTGAAACGCATGGGGCGCGAAGAGCTCCTTGCCTCGGCGGAGTTTAAAACCAACCGCTGGCGCATCCAGAACGCCGACGCGCTGCGCGTCATCATCGAGGAGTGGTTACAGTCGTTGCCGAGTGATGAGGAGGCGATACGCATCCTTGCCGACGAGTTGCGGCTGCCAGCCGCGCCGATTTTGTCAGTGGGGCAGTTCGCGCGAGACCCGCACCTGAGCGCCCGCATGATCGCGAAGACTCCGCACCCTGACTATGGTGAGCTCCTCTTGCTCAAGTCCCCTCATAAATTTTCCCGCACCCCGCCCCAGATTCCCGGACCGGCGGCACGGTTGGGGCAGCACAACGAGGAGGTGTTGCGCGACCTGTGCGGCTATTCGGCGGAAAAAATCCGCGCCCTGAAAGACAAGGGTGTCTTGGTGGAGGACAGAAGGCAAAAGGACACCGAGTGACGTACCTGGTGCTGCACGGTCTCTTTTGCGGGTGGATGTCCAAAGAGCACCAATGTCGGCAACGGGAGGAGAGCGATGCAACTCCAAGGTCAAGTAGCGCTGATTACAGGAGCCGGTCGTGGCATTGGCAAAGCCATCGCGTTGCGCTTCGCCAAGGAAGGGGCGGATGTTGCCGTCGTCGATCTCAACGGCGAGTGGGCACGGACGACCGCTGCAGAGATCACGGAGCTGGGCCGGCGGGCCTTCGCCAAAACCGTCGATGTGAGCGATTACGACCAAGTCCAGGACATGGTGCGCGAGGCCGTGGCGACGCTCGGCCAGTTGGATATTCTTGTCAACAATGCAGGGATCGGCAAAGCGCAACCGTTCTTGCACATCACCAAGGAGAACTGGGAACGCCATCTCCACGTCCATCTGTTTGGGTCATTCTACTGCGCGCAGGCAGCCGCCCGCGAGATGGCGCAGCGCAACTACGGTCGCATTATCAACATCGCGTCCGTGGCTGGCCTGATGGGGCCGATCGATCTGGCGCCGTACGGCGCGGCCAAGGCGGGGATTATCGGTCTGACGCGTGCCGCGGCTCTCGACTTGGCGGATTATGGCATCACGGTCAATGCGATCGCCCCGGGTCCCATCGATACGGAACTGCTGCGTACCTGGCCGGAGGAGGCGTTGCGGGAGCGGGCCCAGCATCTCCCGATCGCCCGGCTCGGCAAAGTCGAGGAGATCGCCCATGCGGCCCTGTTCCTGGCCTCCCCGGAGTCCGGTTTTATCAACGGGACGGTGTTGGTGGTCGATGGTGGATCGGTCGCCGCCGGCGCCTATATGGTGGAGAAATATCGACGGCGCAAGGCCGGGTCCTAGAGACCGGCCATTGATCCTTCGTTCGTTTTCCGGTAACAGGCAACCTCGGTCAGAGACCGTACAGACAGTAACGAAGGAGGGTGCAGATAGACATGGATTTTGGCATCTTTTACGAGATCGAAGTCCCCAAACCGTGGCACGAGCGCAGCGAGTATAACGCCTTGAAGCAGGTCCTCGCGCAGGTCGTGCGGGCCGAAGAAGCGGGCTTTTCGCACTTCTGGACCGTCGAACACCACTTCCTGTCGGAGTTCTCGCATTGCTCAGCACCCGAGGTACTTTACGGTGCGGTGTCCCAGCGCACCAAAAAGATCCGCATCGGCCACGGCGTACGGCTGTTGCCCTTCCCGTATAACCACCCGATCCGTGTGGCGGAGATGGCTGCGACCCTCGACCTCCTCTGCGACGGCCGTTTGGAATTCGGGACGGGGCGCTCGGTGTCGCGCGACGAACTGGAAGGCTTCGGCATCGACCCGCGGGCGACCCGTGACCTGTGGGAAGAGGCGCTCGATGTTGTCGTCGGCGCGTGGACGAACGATATTTTCTCCTGGGAAGGGAAGTATTTTAAGATTCCGCCGCGCAACGTCATCCCCAAACCCTTGCAGAAACCGCACCCACCGCTGTGGTGTGCCTCGACCGGGCCGGAGACCCATGAGGTCGCCGGCCGCAAGGGGCTCGGGCTGCTGTCGTTCACCCTGCTCGTTGACCCGGAAGAATTAAAGCGCCGCATCGGCATCTACCGTGCCGGGCTCGCGGAGGCGAAACCGGTGGGCAAATTCATTAACGACTGCGCCGCGACGTTCACCCTGGTGCACTGCGCCGAAACCAATGAAGAGGCGAGGCAGAACGCGGCGGAGTCCATGGTCTGGTACGTCAAGCGGGCGTTTGAGATCGTCGCCTCGGTGGCAGTCTGGCAATCGGGGTCAGACCTGGGAGCGTATGACTACCTCAGGCAGATGATGAATATCGACCCGGATACCATCACGTTCGACTATCTTGACCAGAACGACATGATCATCTGCGGCGACCCGGACACGTGCGTCCAGAAGGTCAAGCGTTACCAGGCGGCCGGCTGTCAGCAACTCCTCTGTCACATGCAGACGTACGCCATCCCGCACCAGAAGGTAATGGACTCGATCGATCTCTGGGGCAGATACGTCATTCCGTATTTCAAATAACCCGCATCGAAGAAGCCCGGGGTGCTATCGTAAGCTGGCGCCCTTTTTACGCAGGAGGGTCGTATGAACATCGGTTTACTGTTCCCGTTTCGCAACCCCCCCCAGTGGCGCAGGCCGTTTCCGGCATTCTACGCCGAGCAGCTGCGCCAGGCGCGCTTGGCCGAGGAATTAGGCTATGACACGATTTGGCTGACCGAGCACCATTTCGCCGAAGACGGCTACTCGCCCTCGCTCTTGCCCATTGCCGGTGCACTGGCCGGCATGACTCAGCGGGTTCGTATCGGTACGTTTCTCCTTCTCCTCCCGCTCCATAATGCGGTGCGGGTGGCAGAAGATGCGGCGACGGTGGATGTCATCGCCAACGGCCGCTTCGACCTCGGGCTAGGGCAAGGGTACGCTCCGGCGGAGTTCGACGGCTACGGCATTCCGCGCAGCGAGCGGGTGTCACGCTTTGAGGAGGGCATCGCGGTTATTAAAGGGATGTGGACGCAAGACCCCTTTTCCTACGAGGGCAAGCACTATCACCTCAAAAATATTCGCCTGATGCCCAAGCCGGCGCAGACGCCGCACCCGCCCTTGTGGATCGGTGCCCGCGGCAAGAAGGGGGTCGAGCGCGCCGCGCGTCTGGGCTGTCATTTCCTGGGCGTCTCGGACCCGAAGGCACAGGAGACCTATGATACCACGCTGCGTCAATACGGCCGTGATCCAAAGGACTATTACGCCGCCCAGTTGCGTTGGACCTACGTCGCGCCCACGCGGGACCAGGCGTGGGATGAGGCGCAAGAGCATCTGCACTATATGTTATCCTGGTACGGTCGCTGGCTGGCGGAGGCGAAGGATTTTAAAGGGGATGACCGGTTTGCTCAGTTACCGCCGCCGGCACAATTGCGCCATACCGACCAGCAGCTCATCGGCGCGCCGATGGTGGGGTCGCCGGACGAGATCGCGCGCGAGATCGAGCAGTTCACGAAAACTGTGCGTACTACACACCTCGTGCTCGGCATGCATCTGCCCGGCCTCGACCCGGCCAAAAGCCAGCGGTCGATGGAACTGTTCGCTCAAGAAGTCATGCCGGGATTGCGGGGAGCTCGGGCCTAGAGGGTAGTAGGGCGTCTCAGGCCGGCAAGGAGTCTCAGGGATAAGTAGAAGAGCAGATGAGGCCCTTCCTTCCCATCCCTGGAGGACCAGCCCAGGCCGCGGGAGACGCCGAAACGAACGGGGCCGGCAGTATCGCAACCAGTCCCCCGCTTCCGCTAAACCGGCTCAGACAGCGGCCGCTCGACCGTTCCGTCTCCCCGGAGACGTTCGTTCAGTTCCAAGCGCAACCGGCCCGGTCGCGCAGGGAAAGCGCCTGGGCCGTCTCTAATTGCTAATTGAGGTTGAAGACGCGGGCTGCGTTATCCCACAAGATCTTGCGCTTGGATTCCGCTGGGATCGGCTGCTTGAGCATCGCTTCCACACCCCAAGGGTAAGTGCCATCGGGATGTGGATAGTCACTATCCCAAGTGAAGTTGTCATCACCGACCAATTCGACTGCGGCCTTCATCGTCGGTTCGTCGCCGCGGAACGCCACATAGATGTTGCTGCGGAAATATTCGGTCGGGCGTCGCGTGAGATACTCGTGCTCGGCGTTGCCGCTGAAGTTCCAATGCTGCTCCATCCGCTGCAACCAGTACGGAGTCCAGCCACCGTCTGCCTCGACATGGATGACTTTCAACTGCGGACACCTCTCAAAGACCCCAAACCAGATTAATCCCGCCATCGCCGCCATTGCTTCGAAGGGGTGCGATAAGATGTGACCACTGGTATGCGTCTCCATGCGGTCGCCAAATGAAGGTACTGAGGCTGAAGCAGAGTCGTGGGTTGAAATAGGCTTACCGAGCTTCTCGATCTCCCGCCACAGCGGCAGGTAGTCCTCGTGCCAGAGCGTGCGGCCGCACACGGGATTGGGACGCATGTAGTAACTGACGCAGCCGTTGCGTGCGGCGCGATGTGCTTCCTTGATCGCTTCTTCAACGTCTTGCATCGGCAGTGCCGCTGCCCAGCGTAGCCGCTCGGGTGCCACCGACGTATACTCCGCCGCCCAGTTGTTATAAGCACGACAGCAGGCGGCCAACAATTTGGTGTCGCGGAATTCGCGCCCGAGCATCTGGCCGGCGTAAGTGGGGTAGAGAATCTGCACATCCACCCCTTGCTCGTCCATATCCTCCAGACGGCTTTGTGCACTGAAGCCGGTCTTGCTGGCTCTCGCGAAGCGTTCCATTGCCTTCTGCACAGCCTTGAGGAAGGCGGGCGCCGCCATGGGATACTTGCCCTTCTCACGGGTGAACGACTCGCCTTCGACGATAAAGGTGCGCCGTCCTGACTCAGGGGCCTGTCCCATCTTCGGCGCCTGCGACTTGTAGGCATCTTCGATGTAACGTTCCCATAGCCACTCGGGTTCCATCATATGGGCGTCGGTGTCAACAATTTTAAATCCGTCACGCATGGCCGATTCTCCTCCTGTTCACCGGGTGATTGTCGCTGAGCTGTTCTCTCACGGAAACACCGCCTGCCGAGTCTTGTAGAGTCGGGGGCAAGAGTGTTCCTGTTTCCTCCGCTCTACCATATCGTTGCTATTGCAGCCCATAGTACCGCTTCGCGCCCCCAGCTAAGACATTCGCCAGCGTCTGTGGTGGCAACCCCATTGCCTTGATCATCTGTGGCGCATTGGTGAAGCCGTCCAGGTGCGGATAGTCGGTGGCCCACAGGATATTGTCCGAGCCAAGATAGTCAGCGAGAAGCAACAACGACTTTTCTACCGGCTCGAACGAGATGAAGCATTGCCGACGGAAAATCTCGCTGGGCCGCGTCGACAGCCCTGTATCGTTCATCCCCACGTCGTCAAAATGACGGTCCATGCGGTCCAGCCAACCGGCCATCCAGCCTCCGCCAGCTTCCAGAAACGCGATCTTGAGCCGCGGGAAGCGGTCGCATACACCGCACATGATGAGACTGGTCGCCGCCGCCATCATCTCGAAAGTATGCGCCACGCAGTGGCGCACCGCGCCGCCGTGCTTGAAGCGGTCCATTGCCAGCGTTGGTTGCCCGCTCTCCGCTCCCCCATGGATGCCGATCGAGAAACCGAGATCCTGTGCCTCAGTCCAGAGCGGGTTGTAGGCCGGGTCGTGTAAGACCCGCCCATTATACGGATTGGGCCGGATGAAGCCCGCGCGAAAACCTAACTCTTTTACCGCATAGCGCATTTCCTGCACTGCGCCTTCGACTGATTGCATCGGTAGCATGGCAGCGCCGAACAGCCGCTCTGGGTACGGCTTACAGTAGTCGGCCAACCAGCGGTTGTAAGCGCGGCAGGTGGCGGCCGCAAATTCAGGATCTTGAACTGCACCGAGGAACAGCCCAAGACTGGGATACAGGACCGCTGCGTCGATGCCCTCAGCGTCCATATCGGGGATACGCGCGTGCGGATCGAAACCTCCCTTGCGCCCTTGAAGGTACGGGATCGACGGTGAGACCTTGCCCTCACGCGCGCCGATGGCACCGACCGCACCGAAGCTGATGCGCTTCTTGCCACGACCGAGGTCGATGGCGACGTCGCCTTCAATCCGGAAGATCTCTGTCCCGTCTGCGAGCGTGATCAATTTGGGACAGCCCTCGCGGAACTTCGGGTCGATGTAATGCTCCCACAGATCGGGCGGTTCACACACATGACCGTCAGAGTCAATTACGTTATAGTCCATGATAGTTACCTCTTCTTTCCCCGAGCTAACAAGAAATCGACCGTTGGGGCTCAAGCCATGATTCGTATTGTACTCCGATTGTGTTGTCAAGGAAAAACCGCGGCTGACTTCCCCTGCGCTCGACCAGCTGCATGGCGGCAACCGCACACGAAGTCGAGAGTGAGCGGCGCTGGAGCAGGAGGATTCCTCTTGCCCAATGCCCCTTCGTAGATGAGGTCGCGGTTATCCGCAACGCTAGCAACAACGCCACCTGTGTCAGGTGCACGTCGCAGCACAGGGTCAATACGCTTCGTCACGTTCGCTCAGTTCGTGGCGTTGCGTGACAGGGGAGGTGCCTACCCGAGCCGATCGTGTTACTTATCAGCAAACTGCTGATTTGTGAGGAGGTCTCATGGATATCGGAAAAATTGGCATTTGGTTCTTCCTCGATGCGATGACAGCGCCAGAAAGCGCCACGTTCGCCCAAACGGTGGAGAAAGCGGGATACCGGACACTCTGGATTCCGGAGGCGGTCGGCCGTGAGCCGTTCGCGCATGCGGCCTACCTGCTGAGTCGCACCGAGCGTCTTGTCGTAGCAACCGGGATTGCCAACATCTGGGCGCGTGACGCGGTGACTATGGCCGCGGCGTCGAAAACCGTGGCGGAACTCTCTGACGGTCGCTTCGTTCTCGGTATCGGTGTGAGTCACAAGCCGCTCGTGTCGAACCTCCGCGGTCACAAGTACGATAAGCCGTACAGCTACATGAAGGAGTATCTGCCGAAGATGAAGAATGCCCTCTACCGCGCACCCCAGCCAAAAGAGGAGGTGCCCATCGTGATTGCCGCCTTGCATCCCAAGATGCTCGCACTTGCGGCGGCTCAGACCCAGGGGACGCACACGTACTTCGTGCCGCCGGCACATACGGCGAAGGCCCGGGCGCACATCGGTCCGACGCCGTGGATCTGTGTAGCACAGGCGGTGATTCTCGAGCGCGACGCGACCAAGGCTCGCGCTGCCGCGCGCCAGTATATGAAAACCTACGTCCCTCGGCTGCCGAACTATACGAACAACCTGAAGGCCTTGGGATACGAGGACGCCGATTTTGCCAATGGCTGCAGTGACCGCTTGGTCGATGACATCGTGGCCTGGGGCACTGAAGAGAAGATTCGTGACCGAATCGAGGCGCATTTCACGGCCGGAGCTACACACGTCTGTATTCTGCCGATCAGATGGGATAACGAACAGCTGCCCGACCTGCGGGCCGTCGAAGCATTTGCGCCGCGCTAGGAGATGCCGAAGAGCACTGCCCTGTCGCTCAACGCCAGCTCCAGGAGTTAGGGGAATAATGCTCTTTCGTTCTCCACATGTCCTGCCGGGAGATGGCAGTCGAGGGAAGGGTGGGTTTCACCCCCGCCCTTCCAATCCGCTGGAGGGTATTTCCACAATCGAAAAGGAGATGCGAGATGTTACCGGTTGGTTATCTCCCCTGCACCCAAGATCCACCTGCCGGGGCTAATATGGCTCGTGTGATTGATGAAATCATTGCCGAGGCGCAAGCTGCCGAGGCGAGCGGGTGGGACGGTTGTTTCCTCACCGAGCATCATCAACAAGAGGACGGCTATTTACCGAACCCGCTGCTGCTGGCCGGGTTAGTGGGCATGAAGACGCAGCGAATCAAAGTCGGCACCTGCGTCTTGCTGCTGCCCCTACATCACCCGGTCCATGTCGCCGAAGACTGTGCGATTATTGACTTAGCGACGAAAGGCCGCCTTGTCCTGAGTGTTGGAGTTGGGTATCAGCCGCCAGATTTTGCCGCCTTTGCGATTCCAGTGACGGAACGGGTGACCCGGACCGAGGAGGCGCTTGCGGTGATCCGTCACTGCTGGAGCGGCAAGCGGTTTTCGTACGCGGGGAAGCATTTTCACTACCAGGACACTTTGATTACACCGACTCCATGGCAGAGACCTGGTCCTCCCATCTGGATGGCGTCGTGGACACCCCCGGGGCTCCGCCGCGCGGGGAAAATGGCCGACGGCTGGATTACGGATCCGGTCCAATGTCTGCCGGTGATCAAAGCGTACGCTGGCTGCTACCGCGCTGCCGCCGAGCAGGCGGGCAAGAAACCCTATATTTGCCTTATGCGCGATGCGGTCATTGCCAACAGCATGGAAGAAGCCGAGGCAGAGAGCGGGCCGACGATGTATACGCACCGCTTTTACTTCCAGTATGGTGCCTATGTCCCGGATGACTATCTCAAAGGTGTCAAGAGGCCGGAGGAGTTGACCTTTGCCAAGGTGGCCAAAGACCGGTTAATCGTCGGCTCGCCGGATGACTGTCTAGAACAGTTACAGCGGTGGAAGGAAGAGATCCAGCCGGATTATTTGATTATCCGCTTTCGCCAGCCTGGCGGTCCGTCACACCAGAAAACGCTCGAGGCAATCCGCCTGTTCGGGGAGAGGGTGATTCCACGGTTGTGAGTCTAGGTCCTCAGCGGCCTTGGCGTGTAACTCGCCGACCACGAGGTTCCCCAATCCGCGATGTTCAAGCCCGATTCTTGCAGGATCGGAGGAACCAGCATGACGATATCAGTCCGGCCCATTCCGAAGGCGACCGCGCAAGTTGCGACAGTGTTGCGCAGCACCCACCGGCGATCCGCGACTCGCTCCGTTCCCCCTGCTGCTCCCCTCTCGTGTGGATCGCGGGATAAGAGATTGGGGTAGTGAGGTGAGCGCGATGGCAAGCCATCGCGCAAAGTTCCCATCGTCAAGCTGCCGCTCCAGGCATTTTGTATGCCGCGAGGGACGCGCGGATTTCGGCGGCAGTGGCCGGCTCACTCCCCGCTTTCTGTATCGCGTTGACTGCGGCTTCCACTAGTTCCACGTTTGTACGTCGGGAGTGAAAAACAGTGTCTTCTAGGCCGACCCGCACGTGTCCGCCTAATGCAACAATCTGCGGGATGAGGGGAAGAACATCCACTGCAAGCCCGGCGGCCATCCACGGCGCGCCTGGAGCGACTTTTTCTACGAGTTTGACATATGCCGCCAATGCCCATTCCTCGGGCGGAAAACTGAAAGTGAAAGCAGAGGAGAACATGAATCGGTAAATCGGCACCGGTGCCGTCGGTTGTTTCCGATGCAACGTCGCTCCCTGGCGGACAAAGCCCGGTTCATAACAAGCATACGCCGGGTGGAATTTGTGCTTTGCCGCCAATTCGATACCCAACTCCAAGGCCCCGTTTGGATTGAGATACACCCCACCTTCGCCGCCAAACAATGGTGGGGCACTGGCATCGGCGAGGTAAAAGTTGACCGATCCTGGATCGAGGACTCCCCATTCCAACAGTCCTCGTTTGGACAGTTCGACCGTAGTGGCGTAGCGTGCTGCCCAATCTGGTGGCAGAGGAATATCCACCGCCGTCGGATACACGATAGCATCTACCTGAGAGCGGATGCCTTCGATAAAAGCGACGCAATTCTCTACGCTGCTGTTTTGTCTGCCCGTGTCAGGGTCCAGGGTGTGAGCGTGGATCACTGCCGCTCCAGCTTTGATGCACGCCACGCCGTCTTTGATGATCTCAGCAGCAGTAATGGGAATGTTCGGTTGCAACCGTCGTGTCCAGGCGCCGTTCAGCGCGACTTCGAGCCACGTCTTTTGTGCCATCGGTCCCTCCTCGGCAGATTCGTAATGTGCCTCTGCGTTAGACCATAGATGGGCCTGTCGAGCAAGACACAAGAGATTTTGCAGACCATCTCCGCCTACTGTTCTAGGCAAAGACTACGCACCGTACCGGCGGCAGGCCTTTTGCCACTTCTTTCCAGTGTCGCCCCTCATCTGCGGAGAGAAAGACTGTGCCTGCTGCCGTGCCGAATGTCACCCATGAGCCTGATGCTGCCAGGCAGAAGGTGTCGATGTTATCGGAGAACCACTCGGGCAATCCTTCCCGACAGCGCTCGAAAGGTGCGGTTCTCTCCAAAGGCTTCCGGTAGACGGCGGCGTGGCGCGTGAACGGACCTGTGGAAGCGGTGACCAACACCGTCTTACCAGCAGCCGCTACAGCACGTGAGTAGCGGTCGTGCAAGCCGGCGGTCTCAAATTGCCACGTCTCGCCTTGATCCCTGCTAACAGCCAGTCCGCGCGCTGCGGCGGCAAGCACCAGTCCCGCGTCTGCAGCGTAGGCTACTTGGTGCACATCAGCCTGTACATCGATCGTCGGAGTCCACGAGTGTCCTGCATCTGTCGAGCGCACGATTCCGCCAACGTGAACGTTCACGTACACAGTCCCGGAGGGGTCTGCGGCCATCGACCGCACATCAGCCGGACCACCGCCTGGATTGTGCCACTCCTCCCGCCCCGGGACAGCATCAAAGGCACGAATCGGCTCGTAGGACTCGCCACGGAGGCAAAAGAGATGCGCATCCGACGTTCCTAGCAAAAGCCCGTGCGCTGTCG
>Ga0308420_1000360_pt1 | contig 21827 bp, 21 predicted proteins | sample HotsprSampleMS55_FD_203802 | JGI IMG/M metagenome (GOLD analysis project Ga0308420, IMG submission 203802) | Hot spring phototrophic mat microbial communities from Mushroom Spring, Yellowstone National Park, Wyoming, United States - 20090730_MS55 ... | reverse complement strand
GTCGATATGCCAATTGTCCGCCACGTGTATGCGCTCCTGTACGAAGGAAAACCACCTCGACAAGTGGTGACCGAGCTGTTGACGCGTGAAGTCAAGCCCGAATTTCCGGTGCAAGAAAATTGACAGTCCTACTCCGGTATGGTCAGATGTACCCCCTCATGACAAGCTTGACAGAGTTTTTTACGGATGAGCCACGATGAAAAGGACGTATCAGCCAAGCAATGTTCGCCGCAAACGTACCCACGGATTTCTTACGCGCATGAGCACGACAGCCGGGCGCGCCGTGCTCAAACGACGGCGGGCCAAGGGGCGCAAACGGCTGACCGTACAAGTCCCTCCCAAGCCAGCGCGTCGCTAGAGAAACGCACCGTACGGGCAGCGTTTCCGAAAGCTGCCCGTTTGCTCATGCGCAGAGATTTTCTCGCGTTACAGCGTCGGGGCAAACGGCAACACTGTGCCCACTTTGTCGTCATTACCACTCCGGCAGCGGGCAAACGTTCTCGCTTAGGGATCACTGTCACACGGCGCTTCGGGAACGCCGTTATCCGGAACCGCATGAAAAGGGTGGTACGGGAGTTCTTTCGCGTGTGCCAAAGGAGTATTATACCAGCACGAGATATTCTCGTTATTCCTCGACCTGGAGCTGAGAGGCTGACCTCTGCCCAGATCGCTGAGGAATTAGGAAAGGCATTATCCCTTGGCAAAAGAACGACCTAAGCCTTTTTTGTCTGCACTACGCGTGGCCGTGCACATCGGTTCCCCCCTAGGGAAAGGCATCGTGAAAGGCGGCATTCTCTGCTATAAGAGTATTATATCTCCTTTGCTGGGCCCGACCTGTCGGTTTTTCCCTAGCTGTTCTTCTTATGCATTAATGGCCGTAGAGAAGTACGGGGTAATAAAAGGTATAGGTCTCGCCTTGCTACGGTTGGCAAAATGCCATCCCTGGCATCCAGGTGGCATTGATCCCCTCCGCTAACATAGCAGGGCACGACAACGACGACACATGGATAAAAGAAGCCTGTTGGCTATTGTTCTTTGTCTCCTTATCCTGATTGTGTATCAGGAAATGATTTCCTATTTTTATCCCCCGCCGCAAAGGTCCGTGCCGACGGAACCACTTGCTCCAGCCCCGTCAATTTCCCCAGGGAATGCTCCGCTGACTCCGGCACCCCAACAAGGGACTGCACAGCGAACAATCGGGGTGACCCAACCTTATCCCTCATCTACACCTCGACGTGCCACGAGAGAGATTACTGTTGACAATGAGGTGTATACGGCAGTCTTTACTTCCTTGGGGGGACGACTAAAGAGCTTACGGTTGAAGCACTATCCCGGGGATGCCGGACGGGATAGTCCTCCCCTGGAAATGGTACGGCCGGGAACGAATGGAGAACTCCCTTTAGGCGTCCGCCTAGAGGGGAAGGAGGTCGTCGTTGCGGATGATGCGGTCCAGTACGAAGTCGTAACAGATAAGGTGGAGTTGCGTTCGGGCGAGCAAGCCACTGTAACGTTGCAGGGTACGGATGCGAGCGGGGTCAGCTTTACAAAAACCCTGTCGTTCTCCGGGCAGAGTTACGGGATAGGTCTTGAAGTCCAGGTTGCCAACGCGCCTGCCATGGCGACTTTTTTCTCTCTCCTGTGGGTCGAAGGACTGTCCTACCACCAGCGAGATTCTTCGTACCACATCCATGGACCTGTTGCCTTGATTGGTCGGAAGTTTATCCAAGAGACTCCTACGCAGCATAGTGAAGAGATCCTTGGCCCGGCCAAAATCCGCTGGGCAGGCTATGCAGATAATTATTTTCTCTCTGCAATGATTCCTCCCCCAGGGGACAACTATCGGCTCTTCTTACAGACAGCAGATGGGACGGTCACGACCAAGCTGATGCTTCCCTGGCAAGGGACGACGGTCGGGTACACCGTGTACGTAGGACCGAAAGAATTCGACGCCTTGAACGCGGTCGATCCCTCCCTTGACCGGGCCATTGATTTTGGTTGGTTTCATTTTATTGCCCGTCCGTTAGTCTCCTTGCTCCGCTTCTCCCATTCATTGACCGGTAATTACGGGGTCGATATCATTATCCTCACGCTATTGGTCAAAATACTCTTTTTCCCGCTCAGCAATAAGAGTTACAAGTCAATGTCAGAAATGCGTAAGCTGCAACCACAGATGGAGCGGTTACGAGCGCAATACAAAGACGATCCCCAGCAACTGAATAAAGAGCTGATGGAACTCTACCGTCGCTACAAAATTAATCCCCTTGGGGGGTGTCTGCCGATGCTGGTGCAGTTACCCGTTTTTATTGGGCTGTATCAAGCGTTCCTGCATGCCATCGAACTGCGGCAGGCGCCCTTTTTTGGCTGGATCCAGGATCTTTCCCAACCGGATCGGCTGGGGAGTATTGCGTTGCCGTTTATCGAACCTCCTGGTATTCCCGTGTTGACTCTCTTGATGGGGGGGACCATGTGGGTCCAACAGGCAATGACGCCGATGGGCGGGGACCCTACGCAGCAGAAAATCATGATGCTCATGCCGCTTGTCTTCACCATAATGTTCGTCAATTTTCCTTCTGGGTTGGTATTATATTGGTTGGTCAACAATATTCTCAGCATTGCCCAGCAGTATTGGTATACAAAAAAGTATAGTTGAGAACTGAGAGGGGGAGAGGAACGTGACAAACACAGTAGAAGCTGAAGGATGGACTATCGAAGAAGCGATTGCCTCTGCCCTGGCGCAATTACGTGCCGAACGCGAGCAGGTAGAAATCGATATTCTTTCCCAAGCGACCAAAGGGTTTCTTGGGATTGGGGGGAAAAAAGCGCGCGTACGGGCGACACTACGCACCCCCCTATCGGTACAAACCTTAGAGTCTGAGGCAGTTTCCCTCCCTCGGGAGCGGCTAGGAAAAGAGAGTCTGGAGGAAGTTGTTAGTCCTGTGACCGACGTCACCCTGTCCCCGCGGGAGCTGGGGGAAAGGGCCGGCGAGGTATTGAAAGAGATCCTGCGCCGCATGGGGGTCTCGCCCTCTATATCCGTCGAAGTCCAAGACGAAGGAGTGGTCATCAACATTCTCGATGCGGCCGATGGAGTTATTATCGGCCGCGGTGGGCAAACCCTCGATGCCCTGGAATATTTAGTGAACCGGATCATTACTCTGAGCGAAGAAAGCGAGATGCGGGTTATCCTCGACGCAGAAGGCTATCGCGAGCGCCGACGCAAGAGTCTGGAAAACCTCGCTCTTCGTTTAGGGGAGCGAGCGAAGCGACGGCGAAAAACGGTCACGCTCAACCCCTTAAGTCCACGTGACCGGCGTGTTATCCACCTGGCCTTGGAAGGCGACCCGCTGGTAACGACGAAAAGCATGGGCAAAGGCTATTTTCGTCGCCTGTGTATCGTCCCAGAAGAGGGAGCGCGACGAGAGCGGGGAAAAGGAACCCCGCAACCGTCGGTGGGAGAATAGTTTCCTAGAGACTGCTGAGAAGAGATGATAATGGCCCTTTTGCCAGTTGACCCTAGGATGGGCTAAGGAACGGTTGTGCTTTGCGTATATACCCCCATAGGGCGTAGTGAGAGTCGTGTACGAGCGAGACACTATTGCTGCCATTGCTACCCCTCCAGGGCAAGGAGGGATAGCGATTATTCGCCTTAGTGGACCTCTCGCCGAAGAGCGAGCGCGTCGTAGCTTTATCTTTGCGCACCCACGGGCGCAGCTTCTCTCCCATCACCTCTATTTTGGCACGATTATCGATCCCCTCACGCGCAAGCCCCTCGATCAGGGATTCTTGACGATCATGCGTGCTCCCCACAGTTACACTGGGGAAGACGTTGCTGAGATCCACTGTCATGGGGGGAGCTTCCTTGCCCGTCGTATTTTAGCGGTGTTGCTGCGCTTGGGTGTCCGTCTGGCGGACCCTGGTGAGTTTACCAAGCGTGCCTTCCTCAATGGCCGGATCGACCTCTCTCAAGCCGAAGCAGTGCTAGATCTGATCCAGGCCAAAAGCGAGCAAGGTCTCTCCCTTGCCTGGGAGCAGCTCTCTGGTCGCTTGTCAGCTACGTGCACGGCTCTACGCAATCGGTTACTCGAGCTAGTGGCTCATGTGGAGGCGTTCATTGATTTTCCTGAAGACGATATTCCTCCACGCACGAAGACGGAATTCCAACAGACGGTGAAGACCCTCATACAGGACATTACTGCGCTCGGGGCAACCTTTACCCAAGGCAAGGTGTACCGTGAAGGGATACGCACGGCGATTATTGGGAAACCAAACGTCGGAAAGTCAAGTCTCCTCAATCTCCTCGCTGGTACTGAGCGGGCGATTGTCACTGCGGTCCCAGGGACAACGCGCGATATTTTAGAAGAGACGGTGGTAATTGCTGGGGTGCCGTTAGTAGTATGGGATACAGCGGGACTGCGTGACACCAGCGATGAGGTCGAGCGCCTCGGCGTCGAGCGCGCTCGGGCAGGGCTTAAGAGAGCAGAATTGGTGATCGCCGTGTTCGATGCTTCTCAGCCGCTTGATGAAGGGGATCAGAGCGTGTGCATCGAGATGGCTGGCAAAACCGTGATTCCCGTCCTCAATAAAGTTGACCTGCCGATGGTGACTACAGCAGCAGAGCTCGCGCATTTCCTTCCCCACGCTGGTCCTCCAGTGTTGTTGTCGGCAAAATGTGGGACAGGGTTGGAGGAGCTTGGGGAACGAATCGTGCAGAGCGTATTTGACGGAGGAGGGAGGCAGGAAACAACCTCCGGAGTCATTGTTTCACGTGAACGGCATTATGCGGCCCTGTGCAAAGCAGCAGACAGCCTTGCACGAGTCAGTGTCAGCCTAGATGCCGACCTGCCACTCGATTTGGTTGCGGTTGATCTCCGTGCTGCCCTCGACCATATTGGCAGCATTACAGGTCATATGACGACCGAGGACATTCTTGACCGGATTTTCCAAGAGTTTTGCATCGGCAAGTGAACCTTCCTTAGTGATAGTGATCGGAGCAACGAACGCCCATGGTGTATGATGTCATTGTCGTCGGCGCCGGACATGCGGGGATTGAAGCAGCGTTGGCGGCGGCGCGGATGGGGTGCAAGACGCTGATCCTGACGCTCAATCTCGACCATATCGGCCAGATGTCGTGTAATCCAGCTATCGGTGGTATTGGCAAGAGTCATCTCGTACGGGAAATCGATGCTCTAGGTGGGGAGATGGCACGAGCGATCGATGAAACTGGTATCCAGTTTCGCGTTCTCAATACCCGTAAAGGCCCGGCGGTACGTGCCACGCGGGCGCAGGCGGATAAAGCCCTGTACCGCCAGCGCATGAAACGGACTTTGGAGCAAACGGCAAACTTGACGCTCAGACAGGGGTGTGTAGAACGTCTCTTGTTGGAGAAGGGGACAGTGATTGGGGTGGAGAGCCAAATTGGGGAGGTTTTCTTGGGCAAAAGAGTGATCCTCACCACGGGTACCTTTCTGAAAGGCTTAGTGCATATTGGACTGAAGCACTATGCGGCGGGTCGAGCTGGGGACTTTGCCGCCGAAGGGTTGAGCGATCACCTGCGATCTTTAGGGTTTCGTATTGGCAGATTGAAAACCGGTACTTGTCCGCGGCTGGATGGAAGGACAATCGACTATAGTGTGCTGGAGCCGCAATACGGGGATGAACCGCCTCCGCCCCTGTCCTTTGCCACTGAGCGGATTAGCCAGCCACAGGTACCGTGTTACCTGACCTATACGAATGCGAAGACCCATGAAGCGATTGTCGCAGCTCTGGATCGCTCACCCCTGTATACGGGAATTATCCAAGGCCGGGGACCACGCTATTGTCCCTCCATTGAAGATAAAGTTGTCCGCTTCAAGGATAAACCACGGCATCAGATCTTCCTCGAGCCTGAAGGGCGCGATACCGTCGAAGTGTATCCCAATGGTCTTTCGACGAGTCTGCCCTTGGACGTGCAATTGCACATGGTGCGCTCGATCAAAGGGCTCGAACAGGCGGAAATCATGCGTCCGGGCTATGCCATTGAATATGATTATGCAGATCCAACGCAGCTGTACGCCAGTTTAGAGACCAAGTTGGTGCACGGACTGTACTTCGCCGGGCAGATTAACGGGACCACCGGATACGAAGAGGCAGCAGCGCAGGGACTGATGGCGGGAATCAATGCTGTCTTGAGTTTGCGCGGAGAAGAACCGCTCATCTTTACCCGAGATCAGGCTTATATAGGTGTTCTGATTGATGATTTGGTCACCAAAGGGGTTGGTGGGGAGCCATACCGTATGTTTACCTCGCGGGCTGAGTATCGTCTCTTGTTGCGTGAAGACAATGCCGACCTGCGGCTGCGGGAATACGGTTTTCGCCTTGGTCTTGTACGGGAGGCTGAGTGGCGACGCACCCAGGAAAAAAAGGAGATGATCGCGGCAGAAATTCGGCGGTGTGAAGAGACTGTGGTCGTGCCAAACGAGCTCCTGAATGCTCGGCTGACGGCCTGGGGGAGCGCGCCGGTCAAGACACCGCTGTCCCTGGCGCAACTGCTGAGACGGCCAGAACTTTCATATGAAATGATCCAGCAACTGCACCCATCCCCCCTGGTAGTGTCCCGCGAAGTCGCCACCGCGGTGGAGATTGCTATCAAATACGAAGGATATATCCGTCGCCAGGAAGAAGGGGTCGAACGCCTGCAACATCTCGAACGTACCCGTATCCCACCCAATCTAGACTACACCGCCCTGGTTGGCCTCTCGCAGGAGGTGCGCGAAAAACTGATGGCACTGCAACCTCGCTCTTTAGGGCAAGCAGCCCGCATTCCTGGGGTCACACCGGCTGCGCTCTCCTTGCTCGCGGTGCATTTGAAACGGATTGGCGTGGCTTGAGTGAACTATGCTCACCCCCCTGCACACCCATCGGCTCGATGAAGGGGCAAAAGCGCTTGGTGTGAGCCTTTCTGCGACAGAGATTGCCCGTCTTGCTCTGTACCTGGAAGAACTCCTGCGGTGGTCGAAAATTGCTGACCTTATTGCCCCAGCAGACCCTGATCGGCTTATCCGCAAACACTTTCTCGATTCCCTCGCCATTGTTCCGCTGCTGCCTGCTGCAGGCAACGTGCTTGATCTCGGTAGCGGGGCTGGTTTTCCGGGTCTGGTGTTAGCGATAATTGTTCCCACTCTGCAGGTGGCGCTGATAGAGGCGCGCAGAAAGCGCGTCAATTTTCTCAAGACAGTTGGCAGAACCATCCAGCTCGCGAACCTTCAGGTGTATGAAGGCAGAGCCGAGCAGCTCGCCACAACTCCCTTTTTGCGTGCTGCCTTTGATGTAGTGGTGACCCGGGCGACCTGGCGGCTCGCTCTATTTCTATCCTTAGCTGCCCCCTTTGTGAAACCCGGGGGGCAATTGCTGGCCATGAAAGGCCCAAAAATTGAGCAGGAGTTGACCGAGCTCAGCACAGCTGCCGACGGTCTCCGATGGTCTGTGCGGCGCAGATATAGGTATGTGTTGCCTTTTGGCGGGGAAAGACGGGAGGTGGTGATTTTTGACAAGCTGAATGCCGCGCAGTAAAAAATGTTTCACGTGATACATGACGGTGGAACATAAGCCACTTGCGTGATAAAACGAAAAATTTTAGAAAAACTAGTCATAAACGCACTGCTACCTCTGTATGAAATGTATCGGTGAAACAAATGGAGAACTTGGTGGAGTGACCGCCGGGTTTATCCTGGGCCTCCTTATTAGCGAGGGGAATTTTGGTGGAGACGGCAAGCAGCCCCACGTTGCAGTGAAGATGCACGTGCGGCACGAACCGCTTCTGCGGTGGCTGCTGCAAAAGATCCCAGGGTCGAAACTCTATGGGCCCTATACGCATGCGGGTCGGCACTATTATCAGTGGATGGTGAGAGGGAGTGCACTCAAGCACTTTCTCGTGCCTTTCCTCGATGCGCTGCTGTGGGCAGAAATCGACCCCCACGCGTATGCGCGGTATCAGCACATGAAGGAACGGTACGGCTTACAACGGCCAGGGGTTTGGGAAACGGATGTCCCGGCTGGCGTTATTCTCGGCCTCCTGCTCAGAGAGGGGCATTTTGGCGGGGATGGGAAACAGCCCCAGGTGACGCTACGGCGTCACGTGCGGTATGAGCCGCTGTTGCGTTGGCTCGCAGAGAAAGTTCCAGGCTCAAAACTCTACGGTCCATATAGTCACGGCGGGCGGCGCTACTATCAGTGGGTAGCCCGGGGGGAGGTGGTCAAGAATGGACTCCTTCCTCTTATAGATTCGTTTCCTCTTGCACGGCATGATCCGCACGCCTTTGCCCAATATCAGCAGATGAAGGAGCGATACAACTTGGAGCCGTAATCCTGCGCCTCGTACGGGGCGCTTTTTTTCTGCCACTGCTTGTGTTAGGGAAGCGGCGGTGAGTCGGGTTATCTGTATTGCCAACCGCAAAGGAGGAGTAGGAAAAACGACGACAGCGATCAATTTGTCTGCCGCTTTTAGCATTGCTGGAGAGGAAACCTTGCTCATCGATTGCGATCCCCAGGGGAATGCCACGAGCGGCGTTGGTGTGAAACTCGAGCCCGATACCCCTACGGTGTACGATGTGCTCCTTGGCGCCTGTCCCTTACGGGAAGCGTTGCAGCGCACAGCGATTACTCACCTCTCTGTCCTGCCGGCCGATCACGATCTCATAGGCGCGGAAGTGGAACTGTTGAGTATGGAGAACCGAGAATATCGTCTCCAGCACCTGTTGCGCCCAGAGCGGGAGCGGTACCGCTATGTGCTGCTCGACTGCCCCCCCTCGCTCAGCCTCCTGACTGTCAATGCGTTGACGGCGGCGGATAGCGTTCTCATCCCGTTGCAATGCGAATATTACGCGCTGGAAGGGCTGCGTTCGCTCCTCGACACCCTGAACCTCATCCGTGAGCGATTAAACCCCACCTTAGCGATCGAGGGCATCCTGTTGACTATGTTCGACCCGAGAAACAAATTGTGCCACCAAGTGGCCGACGATGTGCGGCACTTCTTTCGGCATCATGTGTTCACAGCGGTGATCCCGCGGAATGTGCGTCTGAGCGAGAGTCCAAGCCACGGTCTGCCAGTGATCCTCTACGATCCGTCCTGCCGTGGTGCCCAGAGCTATATGGAGCTGGCACGGGAAATCACAAGTCGTGCCCCTTCGGCCTGGACTGTTGCTGTTCCTCGCGAGGGGAGCGGTAGATGAGCGAAGCGACGGGCCAGACGAAGCGACGCGGGCTTGGGCGCGGATTGAGCGCGCTGATCACCGCTGCCCCTCTGCCGACACCACCGGCACGACTCGTCCCGCTGCGCGAGATTCGTCCCAATCCCCGCCAGCCACGTCGCTCCTTCGATGAAGAGCGGCTGGCGGAACTGGCCGAATCGATTCGCCAGCAGGGAGTCCTTCAACCCCTTGTGGTGCGCAGAGTGGAGCAGGGCTACGAACTGATCATCGGCGAGCGACGACTGCGTGCTGCGCAACGTGCTGGGCTTGATGCCGTCCCGGTGGTGGTCAAAGAGGCCAGCGATGCGCAAAGCCTCGAGATGGCACTGGTGGAAAATATTCAGCGGGAAGAGCTCACCCCCATCGAAGAAGCCTTAGCCTACCGCCAACTGATGGAAGAGTTTCACCTGACACAAGAAGAGATCGCCAGCCGCGTGGGAAAGAGCCGACCGGTCGTGACTAACCTCTTGCGTGTGCTTAACCTGCCCGACGAAATCAAAGAGGAAGTCGATCGCGGGAGCATTTCGGTTGGGCACGCCCGTGCTCTGCTGACCTTGGAAACTCCAGGCCAGCAGCTCGAAGTCGCCCGACAAGTCATGCGGCAAGGGTTATCGGTGCGAGCAACTGAGAGTCTGGTTGCCCGGCTACAGGGCGGTTCTTCTCGGCCGCTGTTGTCCTTCGCTGCCGTGCGAGACCCCGCCCTGCAGCCAGGTGAAGAAGCAGGGCGGCGGATGGATATCCATTTAAGCGCTATAGAAGAGGAATTGATGCGCGCCCTTGGGACAAAAGTGCGCATTCACCCGCGGAAAAAAGGAGGCAGGATTGAGATCGAGTATTACTCGACTGAGGAACTCGAGAGCATTGTGCGCCGCTTGAAGGGGTAGTGTAAGAGTCATAACTGGCAGAAGGGAGCTATACGCTGTGTTATCGTTTCCTCCTGATTGGACCTTTGTTTTGCAAATCGTTCTCTTTCTCGTCTTATGGACTGTATTGCGTCGCTTCTTGTTTGAACCGAATTTGGCCGTGCTGCGCGAGCGCGCACAGCGCACCACCGGTGCCGTGCACGAGGCAAGCCACCTGAGAAAGCACGCTGAGGAAATGGCAGAGCGATATAAAACACAATTGTCCCAGGCACGCGCCCAATCGCTGCAAGAAGTGGAAAGAGCCTCCCACGAGGCCGAGGAACAAGCACGTGCCTTGCTGGAGTCCGCTCGGGCTGAGGCCGCACGGATGACGCTGGAGATGCGCGAGAGCCTCCATCGCGAGATGGCCACAGCACGCCAGGGATTAGAAGCGTATATTCCGGAGTTCTCGCGCGACATTGCACAAAAGCTTTTAGGGAGGCCCTTGACGTAGTGATGAGGAAACATCTAAACAAAGTAGTCGGGTTCGTTCTTCCTGTCTGTTCTCTGGTGTTTGCCTCCGTCCTCTGGGCGGTGGAAGAGAGCCAGGATACACACGGCGGACATGACGGGATTGGCGCACAGCTGCTCGTTCTCGCATTTTTCACGATCAACTTTGTGTTGTTCGTTCTCTTGCTGCGTAAATATGCGCTCCCCGTAGTGCGGGACGCTTTGCGCCAGCGTCGTGCTGCGATCGTTCAGGCGCTGAACGAGGCGAAACGAGCGAGGGAAGAGGCAGAGCGGTTGCGAGTAGAATACGAACAGAAATTAGCCGGACTGGCCGCCGAGCAAGAGCGTCTCCGCCTGGAGGCGGTGGCAGCGGCGGAGCGCGAAAAAGACAAGATTCTGAACGAAGCCCGCCGGTTGGCAGACCGGATACGCGCGGAGGCGCAAATGATCGCTCAGCGGGAAATCGAAGACGCGCGGCGGATGCTCCGCCGGGAGGTTGCGGAGCAAGCTATCCGTATCGCGACAGAGATGATCCGTGCGCAACTGCGCCCTGAAGACCAAAGGCGGTTTGTCCGCAATCTCGCTGCCGAGGTGAACAGTGCTGACAACGAAAGCCGCTAAACGCTACGCAAAAGCATTATTTGAGCTTGCTGAGGAACAAGGAGTGATGGAAGAGGTAGCGGCGGAACTTTCTCAGCTCGCCGGCGCGTTCGCTGATCCGGCCCTGCAGCGTATCCTTATGCTGCCCATGGTACCGCTCAAAGCGCGGAGAGGCATCGCTGAGCAGGTCACGACAATGGTTGCCCTCCACCCTCTGACCGGTAATTTCCTCCGTGTGCTCGCTGAGAATGACCGTTTACCTGACCTCATAGCCATTGAGCGTGCTTACCGAGCGCTCTACGATCAAGCCAGGGGACGCGTGCATGCTACGATGCGTTTCGCCGCCCCTTGCTCGCAAGAAGAAGTTGATACTTTGCTTGATGCGTTTCGCCGTCTCACTGGCAAGACCGTCATGGCCACAGTTACACTCGAGCCGGAATTGCTCGGTGGGGTGGTGGTGGAGATTGCAGGGCGCGTGTATGACGCCAGCCTCAAGACCCAACTCCACAGACTGGGGGAGGTGTTGGTGCAGCAACTGTAGAACGGCAAAAACCACTCCAAAGAAAAGCTGTGAGAGGACACAATGGAACTGCGTGCGGCAGAAATTAGCGAAATTATCAAACAGCAGATTCAGGGGTACACGGCTCATCTGGAGCTACGGGAGACGGGGACAGTGCTTTCAGCCGGCGATGGCATCGCACGCATCCATGGACTGGATCGGGTTGCCGCCGGCGAGCTGTTGCTCTTCCCGCATGACATTTACGGCTTAGCGCTCAACTTGGAAGAAGATAACGTCGGTGCCGCCGTATTTGGCGAGGTGCAGGCGATCAAAGAAGGGGACGAAGTCCGCCGCACCGGTCGCATTGCCGAGGTCCCGGTTGGTGAGGCTTTACTCGGGCGTGTTGTGAATGCGCTTGGGCAACCGGTCGATGGCAAAGGTCCGATTGTGACCAAAACGACCCGCCGTATTGAAGTCAAAGCCCCAGGTATCGTGCTCCGCCAGCCGGTGAAAGAGCCGCTCCAAACTGGGATCAAGGCGATTGACTCGATGATCCCCATTGGAAGAGGGCAACGGGAACTGATCATCGGCGACCGCCAGACCGGGAAGACGGCGCTCATTATCGACACCATTATCAACCAGAAAGGCGGCGATGTTTTCTGTATCTACGTGGCCATTGGCCAGAAACGCTCGACCGTCGCCCAAGTAGTCGAGCGCTTAACCCGTGCCGGAGCGATGGATTATACCACTGTAGTGATGGCAACCGCGTCGGAGGCGGCGCCGCTGCAGTTCATTGCCCCCTATGCCGGGTGTGCGATGGGTGAGTACTTCCGCGATAACGGCAAACATGCCTTGGTGGCGTATGATGATCTTTCAAAACATGCTGTGGCGTACCGCCAACTTTCTCTCCTCCTCCGTCGTCCTCCCGGCCGCGAGGCATACCCTGGGGACGTCTTTTATCTGCATTCTCGTCTCTTGGAGCGTGCGGCGAAAATGAGTAACGAGTATGGTGGAGGGTCGCTCACCGCTCTGCCAGTGATTGAGACGCAAGCCGGCGACGTCTCCGCGTATATTCCGACCAACGTCATTTCTATTACCGACGGGCAGATCTATCTAGAAACAGATCTCTTCTATGCCGGTATTCGACCGGCGGTGAACGTAGGGATTTCGGTCTCGCGCGTAGGGGGAGCGGCGCAAATCCGGGCGATGAAACAAGTCGCGGGATCGTTACGGCTCGATCTGGCTCAGTATCGCGAAATGGCAGCGTTCGCCCAGTTCGGTTCTGACCTTGACCCAACCACACAGCGCTTACTGGCACGCGGCAGTCGGCTGGTCGAGATCCTGAAACAAGGACAATATCAACCGCTGCCGGTAGAGCGGCAGATTCTCATCATTTATGCAGGGACGAATGGCTTTGTGGACCACTTGCCCGAAAGTGTCCTCAAGCGCTACGAGCAGGAACTCTTTCGGTTTGTGGAGACGCGCCATCCTGATATCTTCTCCGAAATTCTCACCAAACGTGAACTGACCGATGACCTGAGGGCGAAAATCGATGCCGCCTTGAAGGAGTTTAACGACACTTTCACTGCGTAGATCCTCATGGCTACTCTGAAAGCGATCCGTCGGCGTGTTGCTTCCGTCCGGAATATCCAGCAGATCACTAAGGCGATGAAAATGGTCTCCGCCGCCCGGCTGCGCCGGGCGCAGGAGGCCGCCTTTGCCGCCCGTCCGTATGCGGAAAAACTGACAGCAGTTTTACAAAACCTGGCACGGCAAAGCGAACCCTTGGCGCACCCTTTCCTCACGCCTCGGGCGGAGCAGAATATCGACCTGCTCGTCATTACCTCAGACCGTGGCCTGTGCGGCGGATTCAACGCCAATCTCATCCGCGCTGCCGAAGCCTTTATGCGCGAACATGCTGGGTGTAAGGTCATGCTGACGCTCATTGGTCGGCGTGGCTTCGATCATTTCAAACGCCGACCAGTAACGATCACCACGCAGCATATCGACCTGTTTGGCCGCCTCTCTGCGGCGCTGGCGCACGACATTGGCCAGCAGATGGGAGAACGCTTTCTGCGGGGCGAGTCTGATGCTTTCTACGTATTGTACGCGCGCTTTCGCTCGGCGCTCGTACAGGTACCGACGATCGATCGCGTTCTCCCAATCGTGCCAACAGAACAGGAGGCAGGGACTACGGTGCTCGAGTATCTCTACGAGCCAAGTCCGCAGGACCTCCTTGCCACTCTGTTATCCCGTTATGTCGATATGTTGATCTACCGTGCCATGCTGGAGTCGGTGGCGAGTGAACATGGGGCACGGATGACCGCGATGGATAACGCGACGAACAACGCCGTGGATATGATTAGCCGCTTAACCCTCGATATGAATCGGGCGCGGCAGGCGGGTATTACCCGCGAATTGCTTGAAATTGTGTCGACGAGCGAGGCCTTGAAGGGATAACGAGCACAGCAAACGGCGCTCCATGCTTGGGAGCGTCGATGAGATGAAGAGAGGGCTCAGACGTATGAATGTCGGCAGGATTTCCCAGGTGATGGGAGCAGTGGTAGATGTGGAATTTGAGAACAGCTCCCTCCCTCCGATTTACAACGCGTTGAAGGTTACTAATCCCACCATCAACGATAAAGAGTGGAACCTCGTGCTTGAGGTTGCCCAGCACTTAGGCGAAAACACTGTCCGCTGTATTGCCATGGACAGTACTGAGGGACTCGTCCGTGGGGCAGAGGTGCGGGACACCGGCGATGTCATTACTGTCCCAGTGGGGGAGCCGACTTTAGGGCGGATTCTCAACGTCGTGGGAGAGCCGGTGGACGAAGGGCCGCCGCTCGATCATGCCAAACGTTACCCCATTCATCGACCGGCGCCGAGTTTTGTCGAGCAATCGACCGAAGTGAAGATTCTCGAAACAGGGATCAAAGTGATAGACCTTCTGGTTCCCTATCCGCTCGGGGGGAAAATTGGCTTGTTCGGCGGCGCTGGGGTGGGAAAGACGGTCATCCTCCTCGAGCTGATCAGTAACATCGCTACCCAACATGGCGGATATTCCGTCTTCGGTGGGGTGGGGGAACGCACCCGCGAGGGGAATGATTTATGGTTGGAAATGAAAGAGTCCGGCGTCATCAATAAAGCCGCTCTCGTCTATGGCCAGATGAATGAACCACCCGGCGCCCGCGCGCGCGTCGGGCTCTCCGCCCTCACCATTGCTGAATACTTCCGTGACGAAGAACACAAGGATGTCCTCTTGTTCATCGACAATATCTTTCGTTTCGTCCAGGCAAACTCAGAGGTCTCCACATTGCTCGGCCGTATTCCCTCTGCCGTCGGTTATCAACCAACCCTGTCAACTGACCTCGGTGATTTGCAAGAGCGTATTACTTCAACCAAGAACGGTTCGATCACTTCTGTACAGGCAATTTACGTTCCAGCCGACGACTTAACCGATCCAGCGCCGGCAACGACGTTTGCGCACCTCGATGCAACGACGGTCCTCTCCCGTCAGATTGCGGAGTTAGGGATTTACCCAGCAGTAGACCCCCTCGATTCGACTTCGCGCATGCTTGATCCCAATATCGTCGGAGAAGAACACTACCAAGTGGCCCGCCGAGTGCAAGAAATCTTGCAGCGTTATAAGGACCTGCAAGATATTATCGCTATTCTTGGCATCGATGAGTTGTCCGAAGAAGATAAGATCGTCGTGGCACGGGCTAGAAAGATTCAGCGCTTTCTCTCCCAGCCCTTTACAGTGGCGGAACAGTTCACCAACATCAAAGGAGTCTATGTACGGGTGAAGGATACGATCCGCAGTTTTAAGGAGCTCGTCGAGGGTAAACATGATGACCTTCCTGAACAGGCGTTCTATATGGTCGGGACCATAGAGGACGCGATCGAGAAGGCGAGACGACTCGCGATGTAGCCGCCAACAGAGCACGAACGATGATGGCACAGGGTGGGAACTATGGCAGATACACTGCGGCTCCGTGTCGTGACCCCTGAACGGCTACTCCTTGACGAGGAAGTGAACGAGGTGACCGCACCTGGGACGGTTGGTGAGTTTGGCGTGCTGCCTCACCACATCACCTTTCTCTCTTCTCTCCGACCGGGCTGTTTGACCTATAAACAGGGAGCGCGGGCGCGCACTCTGGCAATCGGCGGGGGATTTGCGGAGGTTGTCAACGATGTGATGACGGTTCTCGCTGATAGTGCCGAGTTCGCTGAGGAGATCGATCTGGAAGAGGCGAGGCGGGTGTTGCGCGTGACCGAGGCACGCTTGCAGCAAATCGCTATCAATGATCCTGGCTTCGTGGACGTCGAACTCGCCCACCTGCGTGCGCGAGCGAGGGTGGAGGCCGCCGGCAGAGGTGGAGCCCAGCGTGGGTAAAAGGCCAGGCTCATGGTCGTTCGACCATCCAGGTGCATGTCGTGTAGGTGGGTTAGCGCATAGAAAAGGCCAACGGCTGCTTCCGTCCTCTACGCTTATCTGCATACTTTCCTCCTCTGCATAACCAGTCTGTGCACCAGTGCACGGCGTGTGTTGGTGCATAAACTCATGCTGCTTTAAGTTCTTCTTTGTCCTCCCGATCCAGACAGAGGACGACCATCTCTTTCCCTGCCCATTGCCAGGCCAGAGGGAAGCAGAGGAGGTTTTTGCATGCTTGGGATTGACCCCCTTATCGTCATTATTTCCCTGCTGGCTGGAGGACTTGTTATTTTACTAATGCGGTTTCTTCTCCAGCCATACCCTCGGTCTATTGGCCTCCGTGTCCGGGTCGACCCCAGGGCGAGAGGAGCGGAGCTTGGTCAAGAACTTGGGTCGGCAGTAGAGGAGCGATCCCTGGGGTTTGTCAATAAACCTGTGGGGCGTCCCCCTCTGCCCTCCCAGGTGGAAGCTGGGGCAGAGGAGAGGACCAATCCCGCGATCGGAGAATCAGCCCTGACAGACGCTTCTCTTCCTCCTGACACGAGAGCGAAGGCAGAGGCAAACATTGCTCCTGCACCAACGGCGACCTATCTTTTGGCGCAGACGACCGAAAGCGTAGCCGTTACTCCGAAGCAGACAATTGGTGTTGGACACAAAAATCAGCCAGCATCGGAAAGACTGTGGGCAGATCTTAGAAACGACAGAACTGCACGATTTATCAGTTTCATCAACTTCAAAGGTGGCGTGGGAAAAAGTACGGTCGCGGTTGAGATCGCAGCCTCGCTCGCCCGACACTTCGGCAAACGCGTGCTCTTGATCGATCTCGACCCGCAGACCAACTCGACTTTTTATGTCATGGACTATGCTGAGTGGGAACGCTGGACGCAGACCAATGGTTCGCTGAAAACGCTCTTTGATGCATATCTATCAGGGCAAGGGGATCGCTTTGATGTCTCGCGGGTGATTAAGAAAGACCTGTTGTGCCACGGAGGAACGCCCTTAGCGCCCGGCTTTGAACTCCTGCCATCACATCTGGCACTCGTGCAAATCGATATCCAATTGGCAGCCCGGACGGCTATCGGCGAAGCGGTTTTTAGCAACCAGTCTATTATCCGCCAGGCACTGCAGCAGATCCAGCATCAGTACGATTACATTATCTTCGACTGCCCGCCGAATTTTAACTTGGTAACCCAAAACGGCCTTTTCGCCAGCGACGGCTACGTTATTCCGGCCATCCCAGATTACCTGTCCACCCTCGGCATTAATCTGATCCAGGGGGAAGTCACTCGCTTTTCCGAGCGCATTCGCCACGCCTTAGCAATGTTCGGAGGGACATTTGCCGGTCCGGTGCTTAAAGGCATCATCTTTACGCGGGTCCGCTTACGCAGTCGTAACCCCCTGCGCTTTGTCGACTTACACGGCCGGCGTATGCAAGAAGTAGAGCGTACGAATCCAGGTTTAGTATTTCGCAACTTTATCAGCGAGGCAGTCCGCTTCGCAGAAGCTCCTGAGCGGCAACTACCGGTCAGCCTCTCTCCGCGCCCTGAAGATCGTGAAGCTCGTGATGAGTTTTTGCGACTGGCAGAGGAGTTCACCGAGCGCACCGATGGAAAGGAGAACCTCCGTGGCACGAAAGACCACTCACGGGCTAGCACAGATGCTGGAGAGCATCTGTCAGGTCTTGCGCGAGCTTCCTGATGAAAGTCTGCCGACGCTGCTCCATAAGCTCCAAAGTGTCCAGGGAAGCCACAAGCGGGTCCGTGCCGTGCGGCCGTCGCGTAGTTTGCCTCTTCCTCCACGGGACCCACGTGAAATGGAACGCGACGAGCTCCGTGTCTATCTCCAGAGTGCGCGCTATTTCCCCACGAAGGCAGACTTATTGCAATTTGCCAAACGCTATGAGGTGCCTGCGAACGCGCATACGCCGCGCGAGGAAATCATCAGGCTGTGCATTCGCATAGTGCATGACATCCCTCGAGGATTCACCCTCCTCCGCACCCTTGCTACTGAATACGACCAAGCCTCCTTTGCACCTGACCACCCTGTGGAGGTGTCGGCGCAACCCTAAACGGTCGGATTACTTTTTCGGTACCGCTTTTAACAGGAGTTCGATAATGTGATCCGCCGTTACGCCTTCTGCCTCCGCTTGGAAATTTAACAGGCATCGATGCCGAAGGGCGGGGAGAGCCACGTCAAGCAGATCGGCAAAACTGACGTTGACACGACCGTCGAGGAGTGCGTTAACCTTGGCCCCTAGCGTGATGGCTTGCGCCCCGCGCGGACCGGGGCCGTATCGTAGATATTGTGTAACCTCGGGAATGGGCGAATGGGGATTGCCTGGGGTAGCTGCAGCGATGAGCCGCGCGACGTAGGCACTGAGCGGTGGGGCTAGTAATACCTGACGGACAACGACTTTCATCGCCTCAGCAAAGCGCTGGGGGTGTTCCGCAGGCAAGACTTGTTTGATGTGATAGTGGGTATCCGTTGTGGTACGAGCAAGAATCTCTGCCAACTCGACCGAAGTTGGGGGAGAGACAATCAGCTTGAAGAGGAAGCGGTCGAGCTGGGCTTCAGGCAGCGGATAGGTGCCTTCGATTTCGATGGGATTTTGCGTTGCGAGCACAAAGAAGGGCGGCTCGAGAGTGTAAGTCTCGCCGAATACGGTAACTTGCTGCTCCTCCATCGCTTCCAAAATTGCTGACTGTGTTTTCGGCGTTGCCCGGTTGACTTCGTCGGCTAAGACGATGTTGGCAAAGACCGGTCCCTTTTTGAACTCGAAGTGGCGATCACCGGTGCCGTCCGAGAGAATTTGCGTCCCGACAATGTCAGAGGGCATCAAATCCGGCGTGAATTGGATCCGCTTAAAGCTGAGCCCCAGTGCCTGGCTGATCGACTTCACCATGAGGGTTTTCCCTAATCCAGGAACACCCTCGATCAAGACGTGTCCTCCGGCGAAGAAGGCAATTAAAATTTTCCGCACAACGTCTCTGTGGCCGACGATAACCCGACCGACCTCTTCTTCTATAGCAGTGAAGAGGCGACGAAATTCTTGAACCTGCTCTTCTGGTGGTGTCATAACTGTGGTTGTAGAATAGCTCGGTACTCAAGAGGAACCGGTTGCCTCGGCTGAGGTTGGTCTGGCGTCCCTGCTTTGAGAGGGGTATTACTGTAAGGGGTCTTTGCGGTCGGTCTGCCGTGACTCGCAGTGCGTTTGTCCCCAGCTGCTGTTTCTTGCCCGCCTGGCACACGAACCTTGACAAATCGGGCATCTTTGGTAAGGAAGCCACCGGGCTGTTCCCCTGGCCGCAAAAAACGTTCTCCGGTCGCCCCACCGACTGTCGTGCCGGCGCCTCGCGGTTGCGGTTGTTGTCCTGAGACGTCCGGACCCTGCTCTTGGGCTTGCTGCCCCCCTAGATGGTGAGGATCAGTGCCTTGACCCTGCCAGACAGGAGGGTGGTCTGGCGAGGTTTGCTGGCGTTGCCCTGTGGACTCTCCTCCTGCTCGTTCTTCTTTTCTTTCTGATTGGGGTGGAGGGAGGTTAAACTGAATGCCACCGCCGGTCGTACGCGGCTTTGCAGACTCCTTGGAGTCGCCCTCCTGGGGCGGGCCAGGGTATGGTTCTTTCCCAGCAGCAGCGGAGAGGGATTTCCGAGGGTGTTCTTGTGGCTGGTCAGATTTCGCTAGTGGGGCATTGCCTGCCTGCGGTTGATCGCTGTGGGCACTAGGTCCTTGCTTATTGTTGCGGTCGCTGGCGAACAGCTGCAGGTCAAAAGAGAGGAGTTGAGGTAGCGGCAGTGTGAGGTTCAGCCTTTGCTGGGCTTGTTCGATCAAACGCTGCTTTTCTTGGGGTGAAAGCAGCGGGTTCTTCAGTTCTTCGGCAAGAGCCAGCAACTGTGCGCCGGTAGCCTGTTCTTGCACCGTTTCTCGTTTCATCAACTCGCGCGCAAGACGTTCGATCTCCGTCTCGGTATCTCCATGGATCCCTTGATGGGTCAATGGAGAGCGGATCGGTGTGGGGGGAAACACAAATAGCAATAAAGTACTCAAGGCAGCGGCAGAAAGCGCAAGCAGGACCCGGCGATCGAGGGTGAGGGGGACATCTCGGGACGGATCAAAGGTCGCTGCTTTGCGGGTTGCTTGGCGCTGCAGAAGCAAGAAAAAGGGCTCATCTTCCCGGAGCGGAGAGAGGGTAGCATACGTAAGAAAACGCTCTTGACCGTCGGTCTTCTCGTCCAGCAGCGCAGCAACCTCCTCTCGCCGTATGACACGCTGGGCTTGCACGAGGCAGTGGATCATGAGGGTGCTCAGGAGGAAAAGCGGGGCGAGGACAAGAGTGGCTGGGAGCGAAAAAAGGTAGTGACAGAGGATAGCCGTCAGGACCATGACGGAGAGAAAAAAGCCGGCAGTATTGACCCTGCTCTGATAGACAAGGCGACGGGTGGTTTGCTCAATGAGAGCTGCAGGGGAAGCCATAGTCAAAAGCGCTTGCGTTGGAAACGGTTGACCGCGCGATTATGGGCTTCGAGGTCCGAGGAAAATACGTGAGAGCCATCTCCCCTGGCGACAAAATACAAATAATTGAGTGGAACTGGGTTCAGCGCTGCCACGAGAGAGTCTAAACTCGGACTCGCGATCGGTCCGGGCGGAAGCCCACGAAACACATAGGTATTGTAGAGCGTAGGAGTCGATAGATGCTGCCGGGTCAGGTTGCCATCGAAGTCATCGAGCCCGTAGATCACGCTCGGATCACACTGCAGAGGCATATCGCGCCGCAGGCGGTTGTGGAAGACTGCCGCAACCAGGGGACGTTCTGACCTCAGGGAGGTTTCTTTCTCGACTAACGAAGCGAGGGTCACCGCTTCGTGCAAGGAAAAACGATGCAGGTCCATTTGGCGGTACATGGCCGGGCTGAGCGCCCAGTAAAAGCGCTGGACCATCTGCCCGAGGATCTCTTCGGGCGACGCAAACCGTGAAAACGCATACGTAGCAGGAAACAGATACCCTTCCACCCCTTGTGGAGGGAGACCCCAAGCGGCTAAAAACAGCGGATCGGTCGCGAGACAAGCAAACTGTTCTTCAGTGCCTAATCCTTTCTTTACTAGGGAACGGACGATTTGTTTGAACGTCATCCCCTCCCTAATCGTGATGGTAGCGTGTACTCCTTCCCCCTCCATCAGTATTTGTAAGACGGCAAGAGGGGATAGAGGGGTTGTGAACACGTATTCGCCACTCTTGATCTTGCGATCAGCGCCGGTCAGGCGGGCCCACCAGGAGAAAAACCTGGCGTGCGTGATGACCTCCTGCTCGGCTAGGGCTCGTGCCGTTGCTGATAACGGCACGCCCTGCGGAACAGAGATGAGTCCCCCACGTTTAGGCATGGGGCCTGGGGCCGTCAACCAGGAGTAATAATACCAAGAAAACCCCACGCTGCCGACAAGCACGAAGAAGGCAATATAGACCACCAGTTTCACACGATAACAGTAACATCAGCCCCAACACGACACAATGTCATCGGGGTACACACAACACCGGGGTCGAGTATCGCAAAAATGGTTGAGTGTGCCAGACGAGCCCTATTTCCTTGTCGCTTCGCTTTCGCTTGACATTTTTCCTCATTGCTGGCACCGTAGGGCGCGCTTCTGTTGTCCTTGGGGAGCGGCTGATGAGGTATCGTACAGGGAGGCTATATGCTGTTCTCGTCCAGGAATCAGGCCAGA
>Ga0308420_1000357_pt1 | contig 21919 bp, 22 predicted proteins | sample HotsprSampleMS55_FD_203802 | JGI IMG/M metagenome (GOLD analysis project Ga0308420, IMG submission 203802) | Hot spring phototrophic mat microbial communities from Mushroom Spring, Yellowstone National Park, Wyoming, United States - 20090730_MS55 ... | reverse complement strand
AGGGGGAAAAGGAAATGCATTTTTTGTGTCCTCGACAAACCGGGCGCCGCGGTATGCGCAACCTGGCTTACCGGGGGAAGAACGGACCATTCGCCTAGAGTTGCGCCTGCTGGCAGATGTTGGCTTGGTGGGATTGCCAAACGTGGGAAAATCGACCCTGATCTCGGCTGTCTCAGCAGCGCGTCCTCGCATTGCTGATTTTCCATTCACGACCTTGACTCCGCACCTGGGTGTCGTCCGCTACGGGGAGGAGAGGTCATTTGTCATGGCCGATGTGCCCGGGCTCATTGAAGGGGCGCACCGCGGCCACGGGCTGGGTACCCGCTTCCTACGCCACCTGGCACGCACGTCGGTATTGGTTCATCTGCTCGATATTTCCCGTCCGAACAGCGACCCGCTCCGTGACTATGAGGTCATCAACCATGAACTGCACTGTTTTGACGAAGATCTGTGCGCTCGTCCTCAGATTGTGGTAGTGACCAAACTCGATCTGCCCGTGACTCGTCAGCGTTTGGCCGAGGTCCAAGCGGCATTTTCCCTGACATACGGGGTGTCTCTGTTGGCGATTTCTGCAGTGACGGGAGAGGGGGTGAAAGAGTTGATCGCGCATATTGCGCGCGTGCTCGAAAACCGTACAAAGATTGCTGGACGCGAGATGAGCCGCGAGCATCCGTCCGCCTGGGGGAACGTGTGACGCAGCTTGTCCATAAACAGGGCATTCTTGGGCGCACTCGGCGGGTTGTCGTCAAAATTGGCAGCAGCTCACTGTCGAGTCCGCAAGGTGTCATCACGCGGGAACGGATTGCACACCTCGCCCACGAGCTGGCTTGGCTCCATCATATCGGGAAAGAAATCGTGCTCGTGTCTTCCGGTGCAGTAGCGGCGGGCGTGGGGAAGCTGAAAATCAAAGAACGTCCCAAAACCATTCCGGCAAAACAAGCAGCGGCTGCGGTTGGGCAAATTGCACTGATGGCGCTGTACGCGGAGTGTTTTGCCCTGCACGGCATCCAGGTCGCCCAGATTCTGCTCACGCACGACGATGTCGCTAACCGGCGTCGCTACCTCAATGCCAAACATACCGTTCTCACGCTTCTTGAATCCCATGTGCTCCCTATCGTCAACGAAAACGACACCGTGGCGGTTGAAGAGATACAATTTGGCGATAATGACAACCTCTCGGCCTTAGTGGCGGTGCTTGTCGAAGCCGATCTCCTCGTCATCCTGAGTGATGTGGCCGGGCTTTATGATCGAGACCCGCGCGTCCATGTGGGAGCACGGTTAATGCCGATCGTGGAGAAGCCCATCGACGCTGGAGCTGTAGAGGCAGGAAAGGCCGGGCCGCTGGGGCGGGGGGGGATGGTCACAAAACTGGAGGCGGCTCATAAAGCTGCTCTGTCCGGTATTCCTACAGTCATTGCCGACGGGCGACGAAGGGATATACTGCGTGCGGTCTTCGACCCAGCGAGTGAGGTTGGGACACTGTTTTTGCCAGTGACCGACCGCATCGCGCGCCGGAAGCACTGGATTGCGTATACGCTCAAGCCTGCTGGAGCCATTGTGGTTGATGCCGGTGCGCGTGTAGCGATCTGCGAGCAGGGGCGCAGCCTGCTCCCACCGGGTGTACGGGAGATCCGGGGAGTATTCGACGAAGGGGAGTGTGTGACGTGTCTCGATGAAAACGGGCAGGCCTTCGCCCGTGGCCTTGTAAATTACAACTCAGCCGCTCTTGAGCAGATTAAAGGGGTGCAGACAAGCCAAATCGAAGGTATCTTAGGTTATAAGATCAGTGATGAGGTCATTCATCGGGATGATTTAGCGTTGCTCTCCACCTGAGGGAAGTGCATGGATCTCGAACAGATGATTGTCCAGATGGGCCAAGCGGCAAGGGTGGCAGCCCGCGCCTTGGCAAAAACACCGACTACGGTGAAGAATCAGGCACTGACACTGGCCGCGCAGCGATTACGTCAGGCGCAGGACGCTTTACTCGCCGCCAACCAATGTGATGTAGAGGCGGGAAAGCAGGCGGGCCTTTCAGTGGCGATGCTCGACCGCCTGACACTGACGGCGGGGCGGGTCGAGGCGATGGCGCGAGGGGTAGAAATTATTGCTGAGCTACCTGACCCGGTGGGTGAGACGATCGCGATGTGGCGTCGGCCAAATGGCCTGGAGATTGGTCAAGTGCGGGTTCCTCTCGGCGTGGTCGGCGTGATCTACGAGTCTCGCCCCAACGTGACCGTTGATGCTGCCGCCTTGTGTCTCAAAGCCGGCAATGCCGTTATTCTCAAGGGCGGGTCGGAAGCGTTCCACACCAATAATGCTATCACCGACGTGCTCACCGCTGCCGTCGTGGCGGCGGGACTGCCTGCGGCCGCCATCCAGCTGGTCCGCTCGACGGACCATCGAGCAGTGGCCGCCTTGCTCCGGCAAGATCGTTTGCTGGACGTCATCATCCCCCGCGGCGGGGAAGCCCTTATCCGTGCCGTCACTGAGGGTTCGACTATACCGGTCATCCAACACTTCTCTGGTATTTGTCACACCTATGTCGACGTGGCGGCGGACTTAGAGAAAGCGAGGCGTATCTGCTTCAATGCCAAGGTTCAACGCCCCTGGGTCTGCAACGCGATGGAGAACCTCCTGGTGCATGAGGCTGTTGCGCGGCAGTTTCTCCCGCCGTTCATCGCAGACCTGGAAAAGGCTGGGGTGGAAATCCGTGGCTGTGAGCGGACCCGCCTGCTCGTGCCGCACGTGAAGGTGGCGACCGCAGAGGACTGGCGTACTGAATATCTTGACCTGATCTTGGCGGTCAAAATCGTCAACTCGCTCGATGAAGCGATCGACTTTATCAACACCCACGGGTCTGGCTTGGCCGACGCCATCGTGAGCGAGGACTACTCACACGTGCGGCGGTTTCTGCAAGAAGTCGATTCGGCAACCGTGTACGCGAATGCATCTACCCGCTTTACGGATGGGTACGAGTTCGGCTTTGGCGCTGAAGTAGGGATTTCCACGAACCGTTTACATGCCCGAGGTCCTATGGGGCTGCGGGAGTTAACCACATACAAGTATGTTATCTACGGCGACGGCCAAATTCGTGCGTGAGACCGTGCGTACAGGAGAAAACTTTTTGTGAGTGATCCCCTGCTGTGCACAGGAAGCACTGGGATGAGAGTGGGCATTTTTGGGGGTACATTTAACCCCATCCATTTCGGGCACCTGCGCAGCGCCGAGGTCATCCGCGAAGCATTTCAGCTCGATCGCCTGTATTTCGTTCCTGCTGCGCGTCCCCCGCATAAAGAGGAGGAACACCTCGCGCCGGCCCATCACCGGCTCAGGATGGTGGAATTGGCTGTGGCCGAGAACCCCTTTTTTGCCGTCTCGACGGTTGAGCTCGAACGCGAGGGAAAGTCCTATTCGGTCGACACGATCCGGCACTTCCTCGCCGTTCTGCGGTCTGAGGCGCTGTTTTTCATTCTTGGTATCGATGCTTTTTTGGCGATTCACACCTGGAAAGACTACGCAGCGATTCCGGAACTGTGCCATGTGATCGTCACGTCCCGTCCCGGAATCGTCATGCCCCCTAAGGAAGCGTTCCTCCCTGTTGCCCTACGCACCGCCTTTTGGTACGATGCGGCTAGTAATGTGTACCGGCACAAGACTGGCCATATCATTGTGTCGTACGAAATTGACGGCCTCAATATCTCCGCTTCTACCATCCGTGATAAGGTCCGTCGTCATAAATCGGTGCGCTATCTGATGCCTGCCGCAGTAGAATCCTACATGGCAGAACACGCGCTCTATCAGCCAAGGGGTGTGTTGCGTTGAAGAAAGCAAACGATAGCTGGGAAAGAGTTCTTTTGTGTGCCCAGTTTGCGCTTGATAAGAAAGCTTACGATCTTGTCATCCTTGAGGTGGCAAAACTGACTTCGATCGCCGATTACTTTTTGATCTGCACTGGCCGCTCGGACATCCAAGTGCAAACGATTTGTCGCCATATCGCAGAGTCGCTGGCCAAGGTGGGAGTCAAACCCCTCTCCATTGAAGGATTGCCCCATGGGCAGTGGGTGCTCATGGACTTCGGTGACGTGATTGTCCACATTTTTTATGAGACCGCACGCGATTTCTACAACCTTGAGGGGTTGTGGGCACAAGCACCACAGCGCAGTCTCCCCGAGCCGTACCATTCTCAGGCCCGGCAATTCCGGCTCGCTACCGCCTAACTGCCCGGCTTTCTCCTACACCTCCTGGCTTTTTTTTCGGCAATCTCGCGCTCTATACTAGAAGGCAGTGCAGGCGAGGGAGCGGGGTGATGTGCGCGTTGGCGATCTAAGCTGTTTGTCTGAGCAGGCGGAGAAGAACCAGTGACTCGCGAAGCCTTCTTCTCGCAGCGAGGTGTGACCTGAGAGGAGAGTGTGCATGCGCAACAGTAAAGAGTGGCCGCAATGCCAGCGATGCCGCAAGGGGGTCCTCCTGCCCTTATCTGACTACGGCCCTCAAGGGAATGATATTCCGTTTAAGCTCTGGGCCTGTCATAACCCTGCCTGTGGGTTTTCCCTGCGCATCGATAAGGGACAGGTGAGCTTCGGTCGGCCGATCCGACCGAAGACCGAAACGTTCGATACCCGCAAATAACTCCACTACGGTGGTGAGGAACGCGGCCTTGCGCGGGAGCGCGGAGAATAGTCACTTTTAGTTATATTTTTCTCCTCTTTCCGCTGAGCAGGCGAGGGTTCCGGCATTCTGTCCGCGGCCCTGCCCTGCTGCTGGGTGCGGGGCACGGCAAAAAGGTGTTGGTGCAGCAGCAACAGTCCGCCCAGATCGGCGGGGAAAGCCGGAATGACCGGCACATGGGCGGAAAGGACGCCTGGAGGGAGGAGCCGGTAAAAACGGCTAAGGCGGCGCTGTTCCCCACGGATCAGCGTTTGGTGGGCGAGAAAATTTTCGGCGAGCTGCCTCAGCAGGTCGCGGCGTCGTATGCGCGGGACGATGACTTGCCGGAGGCGTTCGGCAAGGGTAAGGACGTCCCCCCGCCACGTCGGTTCCGCGCGCTCGGTGCCATACACACCATTGACGACCAGGCCGCGGAGTGGGATATGCAAGCGTTGCAGCCCTGCCAGGAATGTTTCCGCTTCCGCGAGCACTTCGGCGTCCGGCCGGGTGACGAGTATAAAAGCCGCTTGCGGACTCGCGAGGAGCCGATTCATCTGCATGAGGCGGTGTCCGAAGTCGGCGAACATCTGTTGCATGGCTGTAAAAAATTCCGAGATATCGCCCAAGGTCGCTACCCCCGTCGCCGCCTCGATCTTGCGGAGCAGGAAGGTAGCGGTGCGGTTGACCGCTGAGAAGGCTGCCCAGCCAGTAGATACTGAAGGGCGGATGAACCATTTGCTCACCGGACTGTCGAGGAAGCGCTGCACGCGCTGCGGGGCTTCGAGGAAGTCCAAAGCTTGTCGTGTGGGAGGGGTGTCGACAACGATGAGATCATACGCGTCGCGCTGGACGAGGGTGGCGAGGGTATCGAGAGCCATGTATTCGTGTGACCCGGCAAAGGTGCGGGATAACCCGAGGTAGAACGGATTGGTAAAAATGCGCTGTCGCACCTCCGGTGTGGGGACATAGCGTTCGACCACGGCGTCCCAAGCGCTTTGCTGATCGACGAGCAGGGCGGTTAAAGACCCACTCGGTGAGAGTCCATAGAGGCTAAATGCCTCGGTGGTCAGCACCTGTTCGCGCACTCGGCCGCTCGCGAGGCCGAGACAGGCGGCCAGCCGCTTCGCCGGATCGATGGTAAGCACGGCGGTGCGTCTCCCATGCAGCGCTCCCCATAAGGCGAACGCCGCTGAGACCGTCGTTTTGCCTACCCCTCCACTCCCCACGCAAACGATGATGCGGTGCTGTTCCAGCAAGGGGGTGAAGTTGGCCGGGGTGCGCTCGGTCATGACGGTTCCAGCAAACGGGAAAGCTGTTCCACCTGGGGCAAGGCCATGGCTTCGGCGAAGCAGAACGGCAGCCGAACGGCAGGCAGCGGGATTGCGTCAAGGCACCGAAGGAAAGGGGCTTGGGCTTCTCTGAAAGCTGCTGCTAGTCGTGCCCGCTGCAAGGCCTGCTCTGTCAGATGACGGTCCTGCGGACGGGCACGAGGAGCGACGCCGAGGTGTGCCAGCATGGTAAGAGAAACGGTCGGGGGATGCACTCGATTGATAAACAACAGCCCCAACGGGAGCTGCAGCTCGGCGCGCAGTTGGTGGTATGCTTCGAGAGTTTCACTCACCGATAGTTCTTCTGGGACGGCGACGAGATTCACCGCAGTTTTTGTCGGGTCGCGGAACAGCGCCATTATCCGCTCGGCCTCCCGATGTACCATGCCACTTGCAAAAGTGGTAAACGCCGCTTGCGGCATCCGCAGATACTGCAGGCTGTGGCCGGTTGCCGGCATGTCGACGATCAGGAGATCCCACTGCGGTCTCTCCGCGCCCTGCTCATGCTTCTGCTCCTCGTACCAGATCTTGCCCATAGAGAGGAGTTCCTTGAGGCCCGGGGCTGCTGCGACAAAGTATTGATAGAGGCGGTTCTCAAGAATCGTGCGCAGCAGCCGCTGCGCAGGGAAAACCAACCGGAGGTATTCTTCGAGGGCGGCTTGGCCGCTCACTGATACGGTGGAGAGGGTCGGCGACACGGCGCGCGGCTCGCTTGCAGGGCCGAGGGGGGGAGGTAAGCCGAGGAGGCACGCCGCTCGCGTGTTGTTTTCCAGCTCCACCAGGAGCGTCCGTTTCTCCTGGCGTGCCGCCGCCAGCGCGAGGGCAGCTGCGAGTGTAGTCTTGCCTACCCCACCTTTGCCGACGAGGAAGAGGACTCGCTTGGTGAACAATATCTGGGAAACCGAGCAGCGAGGGCGGGGCTGCACGACTACCACCGAATCACCGCCGCCCCCCAGGTCAAACCACCGCCGCAGGCGTTTAAAACAATAATGTCGTCCTCGTGAATCTTGCCGTCGCGCACAGCTTCGTCCAGAGCGATGGGGATCGAGGCCGCTGAGGTGTTCCCGAAATGTTGGACATTGCAATAGACCTTCTCGCGGCTGAGCTGCAAGCGATCGGCTACCGCATGGAGGATGCGCAGGTTAGCTTGGTGGGGGATCATGAGGTGCACATCGGCAGGGGACAGCCCTGCCCGTGCTAGCGCTTTGCAAGCTACATCGGCAAGGGAGCGGACCGCGACTTTGAAGAGCTCGGGTCCTTTCATCTGAATCCCCCACTCGCCCTGGTGGACCCCCTCTTGATCTACCGTTTGGCGTTGCCCTGCACGCACGTACAGCAGCGGCCAGAGCGCTCCATTCGCCTCGATCACCGCGCTCAGCAGCCCCCTGGCGCCGGGCTGGTTCTCCAGCACCACGGCGCCGGCACCGTCCCCGAATAAGATACATGTCGCGCGGTCCCTCCAGTTGACCATCGTACTGAGGGCATCGGCACCAACGAGGAGGAGACGACTGTACTCCCCGCTTTTCACATAGCTGTGCACAACCGACATGCCATAGACGAAGCCGGCGCAGGCGGCATTCACGTCGAACGCTGGGATCGTGTCCACGCCGAGACGGGCTTGCAGGAGGCAAGCTGTCGAAGGGAAAGCGTAATCACCGGAGACCGTGGCAACCACGATAGCATCGACATCCTGGGCGCTCAGGCTAGCGGCTCGCAAGGCCTGTTGGCTAGCCTCGTACATGAGGTCTAAAAGATCCTCCCCCTGTATCATGACCTGCCGTTGGTGGATCCCCGTGCGGGCGACAATCCACTCATGATTCGTATCAACCAGCTTTTCCAGGTCCGTATTGGTCAGGCAGGTTGGGGGGACAGCCGAGCCAGTGCCGATGATACGTGCGCCCATGCAATGCACCCTTTCTTGTGGAGGGAGAAGAACATCTGCGTGGGCTTTACTCAGCCCACTTGCGGAACACTAGGCAGGCATTCGTGCCACCAAAACCAAAGGAGTTGGACAGCGCAACGCGGATGCGCGCCCGGCGCGCCACGTTCGGCACGTAGTCCAAATCACACGCTGGATCGGGCTCTTCGTAGTTGATGGTCGGAGGGATGCACTCGTGATACAGGGCGAGAACCGAGTACACCGCCTCTACTCCTCCGGCGGCGCCGAGCAGATGCCCGGTCATCGATTTGGTCGAGCTCACGGCCAGCCGCGCTGCGTGCTCCCCAAATACACACTTGATCGCCTGGGTTTCTGTCACATCGTTGTAAGGGGTCGAAGTTCCATGGGCGTTAATATAGTCGACTTCCGTCGGATGAATGCCGCCACTGCGCAGTGCCAGCCGCATGCACCGCACTGCCCCCTCGCCCTCGGGGGAGGGAGCGGTAATGTGGTAGGCATCGCCGTTGGCTCCGTAGCCTACTATCTCAGCGTAGATCTTGGCACCACGGCGCTGCGCGTGTCGGAGTTCTTCCAGCACCACGATGCCAGCCCCTTCCGCCATTACGAACCCGTCGCGCTTGCGGTCAAATGGGCGGCTGGCCTTTTCCGGTTCCTCGTTGCGTGAGGAGACGGCTTTCATCGCGATAAACCCGCCAAGACCCAGGGGCGTCAGTGCTGCCTCTGCACCTCCTGCGATGACAGCGTCCTGCTCCCCCAGTCGGATCAAGCGAAACGCCTCCCCAATGGCGTGGGCGCCAGAAGAACAGGCGCTCGTTGGCGTGTAGTTAATTCCCTTTGCCCCGTAACGAATCGCGATCTGGCCGGGGGCGAGGTTGGCAATAAGCTTAGGGATGAAAAACGGCGAGACTTTTTTCAAGCGCGTCTCCAAGAAGAGCTTGTGGTATTCCTCGATGCTGGTCAGGCCGGCAATACCAACACCGACAATAACCCCAACCATATCCGCATTGTCGGGCGTGATCGGCAGGCGAGATTCATCCATTGCCATTTGCGCTGCGGCAACGGCGTATTGGATGAAGGGGTCCATCTTTTTAATCTCTTTTTTCTCGATGAAGTCTTCCGGATGGAAATCTTTCACCTCACCAGCAATGCGGGTGGGAAAATCTGACGCATCAAAGCGTGAAATCGGACCAATGCCGGAGCGCCCCTCGATGAGAGCACGCCAGTTTTTTTCCACCCCGACCCCAAGAGGGGTCACTAACCCCATGCCGGTGATGACGACGCGGCGCTCGTCTTTCATAGTCCTCCTATCCCCTAGATGCCTAACGTATCTTAATGACTCTGTTTCTCGGCTGTCAACCGCTGCGTTTACCCTCCCCCGGATACGACCCTGCCATACCCTGCCCACCACAGTCCGAGATACACAGCCGCGATCCCCATGACTACGAGCACCGCCTCGGTGTCATTCCACTGCCAAGGCGCACGCACGTATGAGGTCCGGCGCACCCCCGAATTAAAGCCTCGCACCTCTAACGCAATCGCCATATGGTTCGCACGTCGCAGGACGCCCATAAAGACCGGGATCAACACCAAAACATAGTGGCGGAGCCGCTGCAACAGGTGTCCCTGCTGCAGATCCAAGCCCCGACAGCGTTGAGCCTGGATGACGGTCAAGACTGCCTCGAGCAGCAGCGGCACGAGACGGAAAGCTAGAGTGATGGCGAACCCGATACGATAGGGTAACCCTATGAGGGAGAAAGCGTAGGTACATTCTTCGACCCGGGTGGTGGACAGAAACAGCACGCTGGTGGCGAGAAAGGTGCTGAGTTTGATTGCCATCCCCAGTCCGAAAAGGATCCCTTCAAAGGTCAGGGGAAGAAAAGGGAAAAGGCGTGTGCCACCCCTGTAAAAGATGCTCCAAATCAAGACTGTGAAAGGGAAGAGAAAAAAGAAAAGGATGCGCAAACGGTACAGGTTTGCCGCGGCACCTGCAAGGACAAGAAGGGAGAGGATGCCGATACTGACCGGCAAAAGAAAGAGAGGGTGATCAACCACAAACACGGCGACGAAAAAGAAGAGGAGGGCCAACAGCTTCACGAGCGGATGACGCCGGTGGACGAAAGTCTGACGATCGAGATACAAGGAGAGCGACATGGGAGGAGGGGGTTAGAGCTCGCCGGAGCTGTGTTGTCCGCGAGCCGACTTGGCCGAGCGAATCCAGCCGATACCCTCTTCTACAGAGAGGGGAGCAACGCCAAAGCAGAGCCCGAGCCGCGTGATATCCGGTGGACGAAACGCGGCTTGTGCGCACAAGTCTTGTCGCCTGCACAGCTCGCGAAGAGGCCCATCCCACAGGAGGCGACCGCGTGCCATTACCAGTGCACGCTCGGCATACTCTGCGGCAACCCAAGGAACGTGCGTGATGATGAGGATCGTATGCCCCTCGCCGTGGAGGCGACGCAACAACTCCATCATGGCGCGTTGCTCCCGATAATCCAAGCCAGTGGTCGGTTCGTCAAGAATGAGGAGCTGTGGGCGCAATGCCAAGACGGCCGCAACGGCGAGTCGCTGCCGCTCTCCTTTGTCCAGCAGAAAGGGGTCGCGCTCCCTTACCTCACAGAGGCCGACTGTTTCCAACACCTCAGAGACACGTGCACGTACCTCTGTTGGAGGCAGGCCGAGGTTACGGAGGCCAAAGGCCACTTCCTCTTCAACTGTGGCAGCAAAGAGTTGGTGGTCGGGATTTTGAAAGACATAGCCGACCTTTTGTGCCAAGTGGGCAAGGGGTACTGTACGCAGCTCCTGGCCGTGGAGAAAAACCTGCCCCTGCGTGGGGGTGAGAAGACCGCTGCAATGTTTCGCCAGTGTGGTTTTACCGGAGCCGTTTGCGCCGAGGAGAGCGATAAACTCCCCGGCGGTGATTGTCAGGGTGATCTCAGCGATAGCTGGTGAACGCGCCCCGGCATACTGATGGGAGACGGCGGCGAGGTGGAGAAGAGGGGAAGCACTCTCCGCCGGAGAACTGAGTTGTTGCGCGGGAGAAGAGGTACAGGACAGTGTGGACCGATCAGAGCCACATGTGTGTGCGGCAAGGGATACTCCTCGTGTACGTAAGACCTGGGCTGCCCCTTCGACATCACGGGGATAATGCTTGATGGCAAGTGTCTGGAACAGACGGTCAAAGTCATGGGGGCGTACCCCAGCGTGGGTCAAGGTTTCGATACGAGGGAGAATTTGGTCTGGTGGACCCATAGCGACAATCTGTCCGTTTGCCAACACAACCAGGCGGTCAGCTTCCGTCGCCGCGGCGATCTCGTGCTCGACCACAACCAGAGTGTGCCCTTGTGTGCGCATCTGTCGCAGCAGGGCAAATATCTCTTGACGGCCCTGGGGGTCGAGGTCGGTCGTGGGTTCGTCAAGAACGAGCAATCGGGGCTGGAGAGCGAGAATGGCCGCGATTGCCAGCCGCTGCTTCTCTCCCCCCGAAAGGGTAGCGGGATCGCGCGACTCGAATCCAGCGAGTCCTACCTGCGCAAGCACCTCACTCAGCCGACGTTGCATCTCGGCTGGGGCTATACCGATCTGCTCCATACCGAAGACGACCTCATCGCGCACCGTGGTGGAAAATACTTGCGCCTCAAAATCTTGGAACACCATGCCGATCGTGCCGGCAAGCTCGCCGACTTTTTCGGTCAGGAGACGACGCCCGAAGAGATGGATGGCACCACTAAAGTGGCCGGGTTGGAAGGCCGGGATGACGCGATTAAAACATTTTACTAAGGTTGATTTCCCCGCTCCGGAAGCTCCTAGGATGACGATCATTTCTCCCTGCTGCACCTCGAGAGATATATCCCGCAGAGCGGGGACTGCCCCATCAGCGTAGGTGAAGGAGACATGATCGAGACGGATGGCCACAGGGGAGGTCGAGGAAAAAGGCGCAGCGGCTAACGCTGGGGGTGTCAATGCCGGCGGCCGCACGTCTTTCAATTGACGAAATGTCGGGGGGAGCATGTGGTTACAGTAACATCAGACCGATACAGACGAGCACGATACAAGGCAACAGCCCGACACCAACTTCTGCCGCTCGGGTTGGCGTAGTAAGGCCAAGTTCCACGAAGAGAGCAGGGGTCCAGCGGCCGGCCGAGAGTAAGTTGCCAAGGACCAGGCCCCCAACACTGGCAACGGTAAGGAGTCCAAGACCGAGAAGGCGCACGGACCGTGGTTTCGGCTGTGGACGCTCTAGGAGGTGAATATATAAGAGCCGCCCCTGGGCGACGCGTGGGTAAATGACGGCCAAGAGTAAGGGGGCAAAGAGCGCGGAAGAAACAAAATTATTAAAGAGGACAATGTTGCCCAGCAGCGAGAAAGGCACGAAACCGAGTAAATTTAACCCCCAACCCACCACCAGTGCACATGCCGCGCTGGCGATGAACAGGGTAAAGAGAAACCGCAGCCACAGCCACACGGTCTTCGGTATAGGAGCCTGCGCCGAGATGGTTTCCCACACTTTATACGGCACCAGGCCGTATAAAAAATTGCCGAGAAATCCGAAAAAATCACCCGGCCCAATCCCACCGAAGAAATCACCAATGACATTGCCAATGGCCGCTCCCCAGGCAGCGGCTGGACCAAAGAGAAAAGAACAAATCACCGGCACCGCGTTGGCCGGTCGCAATTCGGTGATGCCGGGGATAAGAGGGAAAACTTTGAAGGGGATGAGAATGGCGGCATACAGGGCAGCACAGATGGCGGTGAAGACGACCATGCGCGTGTTATCCCATAACATCCAGATGTCTTTCATGCCATTGCTCCTTGCCTGAGGTAACATAGAGCAACGGGCCACGGCAATCCTTATTCCAGCGGGCTCTCGGCTGAACGAGGGAACCAAAACGAAGAGAAAGGGCACGTTGACCAGATAGGGAAAATCCTCTAGCGTTGCGGAGCATGACCAAAGGAGTTTGGTTTTTGTGGTGTGGCGTCGGCCTTCTTCTCTTGGGGGGGTGTTCTTCGACTGTCCGGCGCCTCTCGGCAAAGGAATACTATACCCAAGCGAGCGAGGCTTTTATCAAAGAAGACTTTGCTACTGCTGCAGACCGGTATCGTGAATTATTGGATCAGTACCCCTTGAACCCCTACGCCGAGGAGGCGCAGCTCAAAATTGCGTACTCCTATTACCTCGAGAAAAAGTATGCCGAAGCTATTGCTGCGTTTGGTGATTTTGAACGAGCCTATCCAACCAGCGTCCACCTCCCTTTTGTCGAATATTACCGTGGAATGTGCTATTTGGAGCAAATGCGCTCGATCGATCGCGACCAAAGCGTGACCGAGAAAGCTCATGATTTCTTTCAATCTGTCGTAGAGCGCTTTCCGGAGAGCCCCTTCGCTCCTCTTGCTCAGGAGAAGATCAAGATCTGTCGAGAAGCGATGGCGGGAAACGAGCTCTACGTGGCTCGGTTTAATGAGAAAATTGGCAATCTCTTAGCCACCAAAGCACGGTTACGAACGATTGTGGAAAAATATCCAGAGACTGAAGCAGCGACCGAAGCCCTTACCCGCTTGGAGGCGCTGCTGTCCCAGGAGGGAAACACCGCGCTTGCAGACCTCGCTGCCCAAGCGCTCGCTGCGCGGCGCTCAACCCCGCCGGCGGAAGGATCGCCTGTGTCGCTAAACCCTGATGAAGTGCCAGCCTCTGGTACTTTGGCGCTGTTAGTGGGCGAGCTCAAGAAAATGGAGGATCATGAGCGGGCGCGAGTAGGAGGGGGTGCTGGAGTAACGGCTGTGGCCAGGGGATTTGCAGGGGTGAGTGAACGAGAGAGTGAGGAATCGATTGACACTCTTGGCAATTTTCGCTAGCTTCGCCAGAACTTAGGCGTGAAAATGCAAGAAAGCAGAACGTGCTGCTCTTGAGCCTCTTCGTGCTGGGAAGAGGCTTTTCCTTGTCTACTGCTATTATGAGTGTTGCTACAGAGCGAATTGTCTCGCGCCTGCAGAATGGAAAGGTGCTAGTCGTCGGAGTCGGCGGTCTTGGCTCACCTGCCGCTCTGGCACTTGCGCTGAGTGGGGTTGGGGTCATCGGGATCGTTGATCCCGACGCTGTCGAATTATCCAATTTGCACCGTCAGATTCTCCATTTCACGTCAGATGTTGGGCAACCAAAAGTGCTCTCAGCCTGCGAGAAGCTGCACCGCATCGACCCACGCCTGAGGGTGCAGCTCTATCACGTCCGCTTGCACGCTGGAAACTTGGTCCAGCTTTTTCTGCCCTACGACTTCATCATCGACGGAACGGATAGTGTGGCGACCAAATTTCTGATTAATGATGGTGCCGTTTTAATGGGAAAACCATTTTGTTACGGGGGGGTCGTGCAGTTTCACGGGCAAGTACTGACCGTGTTGCCACGGCAAAGCGCGTGTCTTCGCTGCCTCTTTCCTACCCCTCCTGACCCGGACGAGACCCCCACCTGTCAAGAGAGTGGAATCCTCGGCAGTCTCGCCGGCAGTATAGGATGTCTCCAGGCGGAAGCTGCGGTCCGATACCTAGAAGGGCACCAGACATTGCTGACGGACCGCTTGCTCACGTACGATGCCCACGCCTTGCAGTGGCGCTTCGTCCCCGTCCGCAGAAACCCACGCTGTCCTCTGTGTGGCCCGTCGCCGACGATCACAGACTGGCGTGGCGTAGACTATCAATACACTCGAACTTGCACTGCCAGAGGGTAACGTTCTGGCTGCCGCACCCAAGAGGAGCCAATATGAGTAGTGTCAATGGGCTGAGCTGCCGCGAATGTGGGCAAGAATATCCTGTAGCCCCGCTTCACGTCTGTGAGGCCTGTTTCGGACCCCTCGAGGTTGTCTACGACTATCCCAGCATCCGCCGGAAAATGACCCGGGAACTGATTCAATCGCGGTCTCCTTCGCTCTGGCGTTATCGCGAGCTGCTCCCGGTGAATGGAGAGCCGCAGCTCGGACTATACAGTGGCTTCACTCCCTTGGTGAAAGCAGATCGACTGGCGGCCTATCTCGGCGTGAAAGAGCTCTACGTAAAAGACGATTCGGTGAACCACCCGACGTTTTCGTACAAAGATCGGGTTGTGGCGGTAGCCATCTCTAAGGCTGTCGAGTTTGGCTTCGACACGGTTTCCTGTGCATCGACCGGGAACTTGGCCAACGCGGTTTCGGCACATGCTGCCCGGGCCGGCCTGCGCTGTTTTATTTTTATTCCTGCTGATTTGGAGCAGGGCAAAGTAGTAGGTTCCGCTATTTACGGTCCGCGGACGATCGGCATCCGCGGCAGCTATGATGATGTGAATCGCCTCTGTAGCGAGATAGCCGATAGGTATGGCTGGGCCTTTGTCAACATCAATCTGCGTCCGTACTACACAGAAGGGGCAAAAACCTACGGGTTCGAAATTGCCGAACAGTTGGGGTGGCGCCTCCCGCAACACATCGTGGTCCCGACTGCCGGAGGAACGATCCTGCCCAAGGTGGCCAAGGCGTTTGCAGAACTGCAAATGGTCGGTCTTGTCGAAGGTGGACAGTCGCCAAAGATCTATAGCGCGCAAGCTGCTGGTTGCGCACCGGTAATCCACGCGCTGCATACAGGCTCAGACCTGATCGCGCCGGTAAAACCTAATACCATCGCCAAATCCATCGCCATCGGCAACCCGGCGGATGGCTATTATGTGTTGCGTGCAGTGCGTGATTCAGGTGGGTGGGGCGAAGCCGCGACTGATGAGGAAATTATCGAAGGGATTCAGTTGCTGGCCCGCACGGAAGGGATCTTTACAGAACCGGCTGGTGGCACTACGGTCGCGGTGACCAAAAAATTGATCGAGCAAGGCCGTATCCCGCGCCATGAGTCGATCGTGATTTGTATTACGGGAAATGGGTATAAGACTATTGAAGCGGTGTCGAACACTGTGGCACACCCCTGTCTGATCAATGCACGCCTTCAAGAGTTTGACGAGCTCTACCGCTTGCTCCCTCATGCGGCCGCGGCGGGGACGCGGGAACAACTGTAATGACAAAGGAGCGGTGCAGGTGCGGGAGGCGGAGAGCCGACAACCAGTGCAGCTATTCCCTGCTGCCAGCGCGCTGGTGCAAGGGTGGTTGCCAGAGGGGGGGAAACCCGCCACAGTAAAAGCGATTTTTTCGTAAGGAGGTGCCAGGCATGGCCGTGCGTGTGCGAGTGCCGACCCCATTGCGTCGTTTCACGGGTGGTGCCGAGGAAGTGATCGCCAAGGGGGTAACTATCCGAGCATTGGTAGAGGACTTGGAGAGAAATTATCCAGGTATAAAAGAGCGGATTTGTGACGATGAAGGGAAAGTGCGCCGGTTTGTCAATATCTTTGTGAATGGCGACGATATTCGTTTTCTCAATAATTTGGAGACTCCGGTGACAGACGGAGACGAAGTGTCGATTGTCCCTGCCATCGCCGGGGGATGAGTAATGTCCCTGTTGCCCAACTGGGGGGAGGGATTCCCACCTCCGGTGCCACAGCGAGTGCCCTCTGTATTGCATTTGGTGGGTAACACTCCTCTGCTGAAGATCACGAAGGTCACCGCCGGGCTTTCTCCCCGAGTTCACCTCTTTGCCAAACTTGAAGGTTTCAACCCCGGGGGGTCGGTCAAAGACCGTCCGGCCCTGAAGATGGTCATGGAGGGACTGCAGACCGGCTCGCTGGCACCGGGGAAGATCATTCTCGAATCTACCTCTGGCAATACAGGTATCGCATTAGCGATGATCGGTGCTGTGCTCGGATACCCTGTCGAATTGGTGATGCCAGCGAATGTCAGCGTCGAGCGCAAAAAGATTATTGCCGCGTATGGCGCCCGCATGATCTTTAGCAATCCCTTGGAAGGATCGGATGGGGCAATCCGGCTGTGTCAGCAGTTGCTCCACGAGGCTCCGGAGCGCTACTTTAAACCGGATCAATATTTTAACGAAGCCAACTCGCTCGCTCACTACGAAACGACCGGGCCGGAGATCTGGTATCAGACGAAGGGACAAGTTACCCATTTTGTGGCCGGTATCGGTACGGGCGGGACGATCATGGGCACCGGCCGCTACCTGAAGGAAAAAAATCCACGGATTCAAATTGTCGCGGTCGAACCTGACGATGCCTTGCATGGGCTTGAAGGCTTGAAACACATGGCCAGCTCCATCGTGCCCGGTATCTACCATGAAGAGCGCCTCGATCGGAAAATTGCGGTCTCCACAGAAGCTGCGTACGAGACCGTGTACCGCCTTGGACGCGAAGAAGGGGTGCTCGTCGGCCAATCTTCGGGCGCGGCCCTCTGGGCAGCCCTGCAGATCGCACGTGAACTCGACGAAGGGGTAGTGGTCACTTTATTCCCTGATTTTGGCGATAAATACCTCAGTACAAATCTCTGGATCGGTTGGAAAGAATTACGTCAGCAAACCCACTTTGCCCAGAAACAGAGCAACTAGTGGTGAGCAGTCTCTCTGAGGCCCAGATCGAACGATACAGCCGGCAAATTATTCTGCCCCAAATTGGCGGCAAAGGGCAGGAGGTACTGCTCCGGTCTAAGGTGCTGGTGAATGGCAATGGACTGCTGCGGGATGTTGCACTGTTGTACCTCGCCGCCGCAGGCGTAGGGACGATCGGCATTCTCTCCGCTCCCCACTCCTCCTTGTTTGCTGCGTTGTTGCCAACCCAGCAAGAGCCAGTCTCTGCCACCCTTGCTGACCTGAACCCAGATTGTTACGTAGTGTGGCACCACGACACGGCGACCTGCCCTGCTGAGCAGGTCGTGCAGCGTTACGATATTGTGCTCTCTGGGCCAGATGAGTCTCTCCATGCTGCCTGCTACGCACTACAACGCCCCTTTCTGTGCGCTGCGGTCACGCACACCGGCGGATGGCTCTTCGCTGCCCTGGGATATCAAGCCGATTTCCCTTGTCTCCAGTGTGTGACTCTTCATGAGGCTATGGGGGGAGCCGACTTCCGGGCGCGTGACCTTCGCCACGCGCCTATCCTTTCATCCGTGCGGTCCCCATTAGTGATGTATCTAGGAACCATACAGGCGACCGAAGCAGTCAAGCTCTTGCTTGGGGCCGATCTATCCTCTGCGCGAAAAGTGTGGCAATGCCATTTCTCTCCCTTAGGTTTCTCTGAACGTGTAGTAGAGAAGAACCCCCAGTGTCCTATGTGTGGTCCTCCCTCTGCTCGCTGAGAGCCAAAACTGTGCTTTCCCCTGCGGGTACGGGCAGCGGCGCGGTCGGCTTGTATACGCTCCAATGAGAGTGTACATTCCCTCCTGATCTTTTGTATGTTGGGTATTTTTTGCTGAAGGAGCTGTATGGAGAGAGGATTTACCATCTGGTTTACCGGTATGTCGGGAGCGGGTAAATCGACCCTGACCAACGCCCTCGTCCCCCGCTTACGCGCGTTGGGGAAGCGAGTGGAAGTGCTAGATGGCGACGAAGTGCGCCTGAACCTGAGTAAGGGATTGGGCTTTAGTAAAGCGGACCGTGACACGAATATCCGACGGATTGGCTATGTCGCGCATTTGCTCACCCGTAATGGGGTCGTTGTGATCAGTGCGGCCATTTCTCCGTATCGAGCGGTGCGCGAGGAAGTACGTGCCTTGATCGGCAATTTTGTCGAGGTGTATGTTAAGTGCCCACTGGAAACCTTGATCGCTCGCGATGTCAAAGGCCTCTACAAAAAGGCCTTGGCCGGTGAGATCAAGGAGTTTACCGGCGTCTCGGATCCGTACGAAGAGCCGCTGCATCCCGAAGTGGTGGTGGAAACCGATAGGGAATCCGTCGAGGAGAGTGTGGAAAAGATTCTTTCCCGGCTACAGGAGCTTGGATATGTAGCACATGCAGTTGGCACGATTGCCCCCCATGGTGGGGTGCTCGTGAACCGCTTTGTCACCGGACCGCGACGCGAGACGTTGTTAGAAAAAGCCCCTCTGCTGCCCACCATCCGTCTCGACGAACGGGCGCAGAGCGACGTGGAGATGATCGCCGTCGGTGCGTTCTCTCCGTTGCGCGGGTTTCTTGGCTCGGCTGACTATCGCACGGTGGTCGAGGACATGCGGCTCACTTCTGGGCTCCCTTGGTCGATTCCGATTACCCTCCAGGTGTCCCGTGCCCAGGCAGACGCGCTCAAGGAGGGCACAGAGGTAGGACTCGTTGACGAACGGGGGACAGTACTGGCGATCCTCGAATTGGCGGAGCGCTATATCCCTGACCGGGAGAAAGAGGCGCTGCGCGTCTACGGCACGACAGATGTTGCTCATCCTGGAGTAGCAGCAGTGTTGCACGGTGGGGAGGTGTATCTGGGGGGAGAAATCCACGTTTTACACCGACCTGACACCGTTGCCTTTCCAGCATATCATCGTGATCCCGCGCAAACCCGTGCTCTTTTCCGCGACCGCGGGTGGAAAACCGTGGTCGGCTTTCAGACGCGCAATCCGATCCACCGTGCCCATGAGTATATCACTAAATGTGCGCTTGAGGTCGTTGATGGGTTGTTGCTCCACCCGCTTGTCGGGAAAACCAAGAGCGATGATATTCCTGCGGACGTCCGCATGCGGTGTTACGAAGTCCTGCTCGAGCATTACTATCCCCAGGATCGCGTCCTCCTCTCCGTGTATCCGGCGGCTATGCGGTATGGCGGACCGCGCGAGGCGATCTTCCACGCCATCGCGCGGAAGAATTACGGGTGCACCCACTTTATTGTGGGTAGAGATCATGCGGGGGTGGGCAACTACTACGGCCCCTACGACGCGCAGAAGATCTTCGACGAATTTGCGCCAGGAGAGCTTGGTATCCAACCGCTCAAATTTGAAAATGCGTTTTTCTCCACGGTGACAGGCCAGATGGCGACGGCCAAAACTGCGCCGGGCGGCCCTGAAACACAGCTGAACCTTTCAGGCACCAAGGTCCGGGAGATGCTCAGCAGGGGAGAACTTCTCCCCCCGGAATTCTCCCGGCCGGAGGTGGCCGAGGTGCTCATCGGCGCGATGAGAAAAATCTAGGCGGTGAGCAAGAGGGACCAGCGCAACGGTTTATTCTTCGGCCGCGACACCAATTCTGATAATGAGAGTGCCTTCCTGGTGAGACCGCCCGCCGATAAACAGAGATCCAGGGTTCGGCATACGCACCTGGGTGCTCATCAGTGAGGTGGGGGTAGAACCTTCTAGGAGCATCACTTGCAGTGCGATCTGCTCGTTCACGTATTCCTTAGGGACCACTTGCAGAAAGCGCCCCCCCGGCAAGAAAAAATCGGCTTGTTTGCCCCAGCCAACCTGCCGCCGTTCTTCTTGCACGAGCCGATAGGAAGAGAAGCGGAAGGCGCTCAACTGGCGTCGCATGTCCCCGAGCCGGTTGTCAAAATCTTGCGAAGCATTCGTTGCGAGCACAGTGTCGATGCGCACTTCAACCATGTCACCGGCGGCGGCCTGGAGGACCCACGTGAGGGTCCCCATGAGACACAACAAGGCAAGTCGGTGTGTCCTCATGGCACGGCTCCGTCTCGGTCGTCTTCGATCCAGATGACCGGGGCGTTGCTGATCGGCTCGTTCCAGAGCGCGACCGTGGTGGCGGCCGAGAGAGATTCGATTTGCGCCTGGCTATAGGTGGCGAGACGGGAAGGATTCGGACGAAAGGAGGACAAGAAAGAGTCGACGGGGAAGTCCAAGTACGAGAGGGATAAGAGGGCGGCGAGCAGCAGCGCCGCTGCCGCTGCCCCAAGCGGGATGCCTAACGGCTGACGTGCCTGCCAACGCGCCCACTGCAGCCGGAAACGCACGAACCAGGGAAGAGGAGGGGCCGAGAGTTTGCCTTCGATTTGTTCCCAGAAGTGGGAAAAATCTATCCTTTCAATTTGTGAATCCACTTCCTGCAAAAGCACCTCGTGCAGCCGGTCAAGGGCGGCAAGCCAGCGCGTACAGGCGACACACCCCGCAACATGCGCTCGCACCTCGCGCCGTAACGGGCCGTGCAACTCTCCATCGTATAACAGAGCGGCAAGACGTTCGTAGCGTGGACAGTTCACCATAACCTGGGCGAGCAGTGTACCGTATGACTGATCGGACCAACCTCACAACTCAGAACGCAGCAGCGCCTGCAACCGTTTCCGGGCGTAATGCAATCTGCTCATAACCGTCCCTCGCGAACACTGCAAGACCTCACTAATCTCTTCGTACGACAAGCCCTCCACTATGCGCAGCAGTATGACCGCTTTGTGTGCAGGCGTCAACTCGGCGATGGCAGCACGAATACGCTCCCCCAGCTCTCTGTCCTTTGTCTGCTCGTACGGATCCGCTTCTGGCGTATCCGGGATGGCCTCGACGCGATTGCTCTCTTCCTCTTCTTGGTCTTCACGCTCCAACTGCGGCTGCCTGCTCTTTTGTCGTTGGCGGTCAATCGCTAAGTTGACCACGATACGGTACAGCCAGGTGTAAAAGCTGGCCTCTTCCTTGAATTGATGAATACTAGTGAAAACCTTGGCGAACGCCTCTTGCGAGACTTCGAGCGCATCTTCGCGGTCGTGGAGCATCCCGTAGGCAACCGCGACTACCTTGCGCTGGTATCGTTCCACTAGTTCGCGAAACGCCTGCCGGTCGCCCTCCTTACACCGCTTGACAAGTTCCCAATCGCTTGCTTCCACCAATCGTACACACTAACACAGACGTCCATTAGTCAAGATATATTCAGCCACGCTCAGTGCGCAATTGCTAGAGGGTGCTCTCATATACGCTCCCGGGCGAGAGGGAAATGCTACGCCGCAGCGTGTCCCACGGGAGTGAATTTCCTCTTGGATAGCAGCGTCAAATGGGAAGTACATGGAAGTGTGGCAGAGAAACTTGACAAGCGACAAAGCCAGCAGTAAAGAAAAGGCCTAGTCCAAAGGGAATCTGCCGCACAACAGCCCTTTTCGCGTCCATGATCGAAGTCCAGCATCTCACCAAACGCTACGGCGATATCACCGCCATTGCCAATGTCTCTTTTCAGGTCGCGTCCGGTCAAATCCTCGGGTTTCTCGGTCCAAACGGTTCTGGCAAAACGACTA
>Ga0308420_1000356_pt1 | contig 21941 bp, 26 predicted proteins | sample HotsprSampleMS55_FD_203802 | JGI IMG/M metagenome (GOLD analysis project Ga0308420, IMG submission 203802) | Hot spring phototrophic mat microbial communities from Mushroom Spring, Yellowstone National Park, Wyoming, United States - 20090730_MS55 ... | reverse complement strand
CGGAGCGGCTGCGCAAGCAGATCGCGTATCTGGTGGCGCAGGGCTGGAACCCGGCGATCGAACACACCGAGCCGGAGAAGTCGTTTTCGAGTTTCTGGTACCTGTGGAAGCTGCCGTTCTTCGGCGAGCGCTCGGTCGACCGGATCGTTGCCGAGCTGGAGGCCTGCCATCGCGCCAACCCCGGCCACCACGTGCGGCTGATCGGTTACGACAACTACGCGCAGTCGCAGGGCACGGCTTTCGTCGTGTTCCGCGCCGGCGGCCGCTGACCGCGCGCCGCGCTTCGTACCTCATCGACACACGGAGTCTCCGGTGACGCAAGCCGCCGCCACGACCTCGGGCCGCGCCGCCTCGATGCTGCGCCGTCGGGCGCTGGCGCAGGGCAAGTCCGCGCTGCCCGCGCCGAAAGAGCGGGTGCGCGTCGGCTTTCGCGAGGCGGCTCTGCCCGGCGTAGCCGCGCCCGTTGCGGCCGCCGCGCCGCAGCCCGCACCGACGCAGCGCGTCGATGCGCAGACTGCTTCGGTACCGCCAGGCATGATGGGCCGGACGCTGGCGATGCTTCGGCGCAGACAGCTTTCGGCCGGCAAGCAGGCGCTCGGCGCAACGGCCCCCGCCGCGGCCCCGTCCGCAGCGCTGCCGGCGGCCGAAGCCGAGGACCGTCCGGCAGCCTCCGAGGCCCCGCCTGTGCTGCCGCCGAACGGCTCCGGACGCGAACTCGCACGGGCGCGGCGCGCCGCGCTGGCGCTGCGCGGCCGCGGCGAGACGCCGCCGGCGGCGCCGAGCCGCCCGCCGCGACAAGGCAAGCTCGACTACGCACCGAAAGTCATCGCGTCGCCGACGCAGAGCGGTCAACGGGTCACGGGGCTACGCATCGGTCGCGGAGCGCAGGTCACCGGCGACGAGCCCGGCACCAACCTGCCGATCTCGGGCACGCAGTACATCGGCACCGACAGCGGGATCGCCCGGCCGGCCGCGCCCAAGGTGGGCCAGGTACGCACCGCGGCCGGCCTCATCGTCTCCGGCACGCTGGTACGCGGAAAGGTCCGCATCACCGGCGACGAGGCCGGCGATGCGATCGCCATCACCGGTGAAGCCGATCCGCGCCTCGACGACGACCTGACCCCGCGCGACGGTTTTTCCCCATCCACGAGCGCGCAGTTTGCGCGCCAGGCCAATCCGCACGGCCACTCGGTCTTCGGCACCAACCTGGGCCGCTCGGTGCGCACGATCGGCTCGCGCGAGCGCGACCGCACCCGGGCGATCGAAGTCACCGAAGGCGGGCAGCCGATCACCGGCTCCGCTGTCGGGCGCAGCGCGCGCGTCACCGGAGACGAGGAAGGCGCCTGCCGCACGATCACCGGCGACCAGTACCTGACCCCGGCGCGCGCGCAGGCCGAATGCGGCCATGGCGCCGGCGGCACCGCGCCGGTCGAACTGATCGGCGCCGACAGGCGCGACCCGGTCACCGTCTCGAAGGTCACGCAGTCGCAGACCTGGGGTCGGCAGCGCGTCACCGGGCCGTCGGTGGAGCACCAGCCGAATGTCACCGGCGACGAGCCGGGCGCCTGCGCCGTGATCACCGGCACGCCGTATCAGGGGCCGAATACCGCGTATGGCTGGTGCGAGCCGCAGGCCGCACAGGCGGCCGAGGCGCGCAACGTCGCGCGGCCCGCGGGCGCGCCGGTGACCGGCGACGCGCCGGTCAACGCGCCCGACGTCGTAACCGGCACCGAACGCGGCGCCGGGCGCGACATCACCGGCACCCCCTACTACCGCGAGACCCCTGCTGCGCCGGTTGCGCAGGATCGGCTGGCGGCGATCGCGCAGCGCTTCACGATCCGCACGCCGCAGCGCGAAGCGCAACTGCGCGCCGATCGCGGCGCGGTGCAGGCGCCGAGCGCCGCCTCGCGCATCACCGGCACGTTCGCGCTCGGCCAGGGCAAGGTGACCGGCAACGTGGAATTCGCTTTCCGCCCGCGGCTGCCCGGCGACAAGCCGGCGCGCCTGCAGGTGAGCGGCGAAGGCCGCACCCAGGGTCTGCCGATCACCGGCGACGCCTGGCGCGAGCAGCCCAACGTCACCGGCACCGAGGGCTACATCGCCGCCGAGCGCAACCCGAGCCAGCGCGCCGGCAAGCCGCACGCGTTCGCCAGCGCCGGGTTGTTCAAATCCAGAGGCCGTCACGAGGAGCCGCGGCAGATCGTCACCGGAATGGTCGGCTGGACGGCGAAGTCGGCCGCCACGGTGACCCTTTCTGGAGGCGCGCAGGGATGATGCGCAACGCCGCGCGCAGAATCGCCGTGCCGCGTCCGACGTGGCCCGCTGACGCAGCGCCGTGGTCGCCGCGTGTGCGCGCGGCCTGGCCGCACGCCGAGCCCGGATACGCCGCCACCGCTCGCCGACGCAGCGGCGAGCGCCGCGCTCGCCCGCCGGGCACGGGAAATCGACGGCGCCTTCGCCCGCATCGAGCCCGCGCTCGCGGCGCTCGCGCTGCGCCAGTTCGAAGCGGGCTTCGCCGCCCGCGCCCGCGCCGAGCTCGTCGAGGCGTTTGGCGTCGAGGTCGCCGAAGCGGAGCTCGCCGCAGACTGGGCGCGGCCGCTCGCGGCGGGGCGACTGTACGCGCGCTGCGCGATCGGCACCTTCGCGCGCCTGGTCGCGCGCGAGTTCGATCGCTCGATCGCGCGGCTACACGAAGGCGAGGACGCCGCCACGCTGATCCGCCGCTGGGGCTTTCACGCGATCGACATCACGCCCTGTGCCGACGGGCGGCTCGCCGGCGTGGTGGACTACGTGCTGCGCGTGCCGCCCGCGGTGGTGGCTTTCCGCAAGTCGCACGCCGGCGCGATGTTCGACGTCGAGCAGTCGCTGCGCCACTGGGAGACGGTGGAACTGCGCCGCTGGCGCGAGGGTCGGCCGAACCCTGCGAGCGAGCCGACGCGGTACCTGAAGCTGGGCGTGTATCACTTCAGCAGCCGCGACCCGCGCCGCGAGGGCTGCGCGGCGCACGGCAGCGACGACACACGCGCCGCCGAGGCGCTGCTCGTGCGGCTGCGGGAGTTCGCGCAGGCGGTCGAGGTCTCGCACTGCTGCGGCGCGCAGGTGGCCACGCTGCTGGTGGGCGTGGACACCGACACCGACGCGATCCGCGTGCACGTGCCCGACGCCGCGGGCCGCATGTCGGCGACGCGCTACGTGTGCAACCGCACGCTGTACGACGAGACCGCGGCGCTTGCGCGCGAGGCGGCCAAGGAAGCGATCCGCACCGCGGTGGCGGAATGCGCAGGTGTCAGTGCGGACGACCCCGCCACCGAAGGCATGCGCTGGTTCTGCGGCTATCTGTTGAAAAACAACCTGGCGCAGGTCGACGCGGTGCGCCGCGCCTTCGGCGGCCCGTATCCGGACGCCGGACACACCGAACGGCTGATCGTCGCCGGCGACGGCATCGACGACGTGCAGCTGCGCAACCTGGCGTTCCAGGCGCAGACCGAGACCGCCGAGGAAGCCGCGTTCGATCTGGACGTCGGCGTGAAGATCCTCGAGGGTCTGCACGCACCGCGCGGGCTCGCTATCCCGGTGCTCGCGCATTTCGAGTACGACGCGCGCATGCCGGGCGCGCAGGAGCGCGCCGCCGCACGCGCGCGGCGGCTGAAAGCCGCGATCGAGGCGCGCTTCGCGGACCGTGTGGCCGCCGGCCGGCTCCTCGTGCAGGCGGCGATCCGCGCCGCGGGCGAGCCCCGACTGCAACTGCTCGATCTGCAGGCCGACCCGCGCGGCTGCGGCTGCACGCACACGGAGTCACACAGATGAAGATCTTCCAGGTCGAAGGGACGCTGGTGGCGACCGCCCGCATCGGGCAGCTGGAGAACCGGCGGCTGCTGGTGGTCAAGGAGCGCGGCGGCGGCAAGCAGGTGGCGGTCGATCCGGTCGGCTGCAAGCCGGGCGATTGGGTGATCGCGGTCGGAAGCTCCGCGGCGAAGGACGCGGCCGGCCACAAGGACTATCCGAGCGATCTGACCATCGTCGGCATCATCGACTACTGGGACGAAGACACGCCGGCCCAAGGGGGCAAGCGCTGATGCAGATCCAGCGCGTCGTCCGCGATCTGGTCACGACCAAGCGCGTGTTCTGGCTGCAGGCCAAGCCGCTGCGCGTGGTCGAGGACTACAAGGGCAATCTCGAAGTCGCTCTGGATCCGATCGGCTGCAAACCGGGCGACTTCGTCCTCACGATCGGCTACTCGGCGGCGAGGATCGCCTCCGGGAATCCGAAGATCACGACCGATCTGACGATCGGCGGGATCATCGACCACTGGGACGAGGAGCTCTGGCGCAGCTGAATCCCGGTCGAACTTTTCTCTCCCACTGCTTCACGGAAGGAGCGCAAAGATGGCAAGCGAAAAAATGGGCATCGCCCTCGGCATGATCGAAACGCGCGGTCTCGTGCCGGCGATCGAGGCGGCGGACGCCATGACCAAGGCGTCCGAGGTGCGGCTGATCGGACGCCAGTTCGTCGGCGGCGGCTACGTCACGGTGATGGTGCGCGGGGAGACCGGCGCGGTGAACGCGGCGGTGCGCGCAGGCGCCGATGCGTGCGAGCGCGTCGGCGACGGGCTCGCCGCTGCGCACATCATCGCCCGGCCCCACGCCGAAGTCGAGCAGATCCTGCCCGAGCGGCCCGACACGGGCGGCGGCGCGCGCGTCAGCTGAACAGGCTGCGTACGGAGCGCCGGCCGAGGACGGCTCGGCGATGAGCGGCGCCACTGCGCTCGCGATCGGCTGGCTGCAGCGCGCCCTGCGGCACGAGTTTTCGGCCGCACGGCAGTTCGCGCTACAGGCGGTACAGGCGCGACGGCTGGGCGACGCGGCGCTCGCGGCCGACTTCGAACGCTCGGCCGGCGAAGAGCTCGCCCACGCGCAGCGTTTCGCGCACGCACTGGCGGAGCTCGGAGCACCGTTCGGAGACGGCGCAGCCCCGCCCCGGCCGACGGGCCGGACGCTCGTCGAGCTTCTCGTCCACGCTTGCGAAACGGAGGCGGCAGCGGTGCGGCTGTACCGCGATGCCGCGCGCCGCTGCGCCGGCGCGGTCGCGATCCGGCGGCTCTTCGAGGCGATCGGAGCCGAAGAAGCCGCACACCTCGAGGATTTCGAGCGCCGCCTGCGCGCGCTCTCGGACCGCGCTCCGGGCCGCAGCCGGGATCGCTTGGAAAACGGGATTCTTATCTGAGGCAGCCATGACTGTGGATCGCAGCGCGCCCGAAGGCTGGAGCGCGGTGACACGACCGCCGTCGCTTTTCCGGCGCTTCGAGTTTTCGTCGTACGCGCACACGCGCGCCTTTCTCGACCGCCTCGCGGAGCTTTCGGAGCGAACCGGGATCTATCCCGATCTCGGTTTCGACAGAACCCACGTCAACGTAACGCTGCACGCGCAGCCGGACGGCCGGTTCGAAGAAAGCCAGCTCGAATTCGCCGCGCGCGCAGCCGAATACGCCGTAGCCGAAGGCGCCGCACGGTGAGCCCGGTTGCACCGAAACCCCCGCCTCGCAGGTCCACCCGCGCTAGAGCACCCGCGAAGGGGCGCGCAGGCAGCGGACCGAAGCCGGGCGAAAGCGCAAAGCCCGCGCTCGCCCGTGCGCCGGCAGCGCCGAGGCCGGTCGCACGACCCCCCTTTGCGGTGCCCGATGCGACACCCGCCGATCCGTGGCAGGACCTGCATCCGGCGCGCATCTGGCCGGACTGAAAAACCGCTCGCGCCCGCCGATGCCGAAGAGCGCGATCGAGGTCGCGGCGAGCATCGTGCGCGATCCGGCGGGCCGCGTGCTGCTCGCACAGCGCACCGCGCGCCAGGTCTCGGCCGGTTTCTGGGAGCTTCCCGGCGGCAAGATCGCGGCCGGCGAGAGCCCGGCGCAGGCCGCCGCGCGCGAGCTCGCCGAGGAGATCGGCATCGCCGCCCACGAGCTGCGGCCGGCGGGGGGCTACGAGCATCTCTTTCCCAACCGGCGCGTGCGCCTGCACTTTTTTCACGTCGTACGCTGGAGCGGAAGCCCGCGCGGCAGCGAAGGCCAGCGGCTCGCATGGGTGGAACCTGCGGCTCCCGAAGTCGGCCCGGTGCTGCCGTCGAACCGGCGCATCCTCGCCCGGCTCGGCCTGCCTTCCGTCTGCGCGGTGGCGGACCTCGACCGTGCGCCCGAGCCACTTCTCGCGCAGCTCGAACGCGCGCTGCAGGCGGGTCTCGGGCTCGTGCAACTGCGCGCGAACGCACGCCGCGCCGACCAGCGCGTACAGCTCGCGCGCTGCGTCGCCGCGCGCGCCCGCGCGCGTCGCGCGCGCGTGCTGATTGCGGCGAGCGCGCTCGAAGCACACCGGGCAGGTGCCGACGGCGTGCATTCGACCGCCACCGAGTTGCGCCGGCTCGCTTCGCGCCCGCCGACCGGACTTTGGGCCGCTTCGTGTCGCGACGGCGCAGATCTCGCGCGCGCGGTCTCGCTCGGAGCAGACTTCGCCGTGCTCTCCCCGGTGCGCGCGAGCGCTTCGCATCCCGAAGAGCGGCCGCTCGGATTCGACGGCCTGCGCCGCCTCGTCGCCGAAGTGCCGATTCCGGTGTACGCGCAGGGGGGGCTGCGACTCGAAGATCTCGATCTCGCGCGGCGCGCCGGTGCCTGCGGCATCGCGCTTTCGCTCGACGCCTACCTCGCCGCCGCGGCTTCGTCGTGAGCACCCCGGTCCACGAGGCGGCGTTCGCGCGCGAACGGCCACGCGAGACTCCGGCGCAGGGATTCGCGGGTCTTAAACACTGGCGCCACGATCTGGTCGCGGGGCTGCAGGTCGCGCTGCTCTGGACGCCGTTTTCGCTCGGCGTCGCGCTCGCCTCCGGAGCACCGGCGGTCGCCGGGCTGATCTCGGCGATCGTCGCCGGACTGCTGTTCCCTTTTCTCGGCGGCTCGCACGTGACCGTCAGCGGTCCGGCCGCGGCGCTTGCGCCGATGCTGCTGTGGGGGATGCTGCTGTTGGGACACGGCGACCTCGCCGCGGGTTATCCGCTCGTGCTGGTGGCGATCGTGCTGACCGGCGCGGCTCAGCTCGCGCTCGCGGCGGTGCGCGCCGGACAGTACGCGGCGATGCTGCCGGCGACCGTGGTCGAGGCGATGCTCGCCGCGATCGGCATCCTGATCATCGTGCGCCAGATCCCGCCGTTGATCGGGGCCACAATCTCCCCCTCGCTCTCGGTGCTCGACGGACTTGCGCACCTGCCGCAGGCGCTCGCACAGGCCGACCCGGCGCCAGCCGCGGTGGGCGCTGCCAGCCTCGCGCTGATGTTCGCGCTGCGCAGGCGCGCAAGCGGCATCTGGCGCTGGCTGCCGGCGGCGATCGTGGTCGCCGGGCTCGGTGCCGTCGCCGCATGGATGCTCGGCTTCGACGAGACGCTGCGCATCCGCATGCCCGAGCGCTTCCTCGACGCCTTCCATCCTCCGGCCTTCGGCGAGTTCGCGCGGCGTCCGGAGTTGTGGCTGACGATGGCGCTGGTGGTCGCGACGTTCACGCTGGTCGACGGCGTCGAGTCGGTCGCGAGCGTCAAGGCGGTGGACCGGATCGACCCGTGGCAGAGGACTTCGGATCCGAACCGCACGCTGCGCGCGATGGGCGTGTGCAATCTCGCCTCGGGGCTTCTCGGCGGACTCACCGTGATCCCGAACGCGGTGCCGAGCCGCGCCAACATCGAGGCCGGTGCACACACGCTGTGGTCGAACCTCTACAGCGGGCTCTTTCTGCTTCTTTTCGCGCTGGCGCTGCCGCAGCTTCTGGCGCGCATCCCGCTCGCCGCGATCGCCGGCATCCTGATCTACGTCGGCTGGCGGCTGTGCGAGCCTGCGCTCTTCGCCCGCATGCTCGCGATCGGCCGCGAGCGCTTCCTCGTGTTCGTGGCGACCGTCGCCGCGATCCTCGCCACCGATCTGCTCGCCGGCATGCTGATCGGAATCGCGATCGAGCTCCTGCTGCTGCTCTACCTGCTGATGCCCTCGGTGCGCTACGTGCTGATCGGACGACTCGACGCGAAGGCGTCGCTCGCGCTGCTGTGGACCAACTTTTCCGGGCTCTTCCGAAGCCCGGTGATCAAGCACCGCACCGAGACCCGCGACGGCCGCACCGTGCACGTGCTGACGATGGGCTCTCTCGTCGGCTTCAACCTGCTGCCGCTCGAAAAGCGGCTGGCGCGGCTGGCGGCGACCGAGGGGCTGGTGTTGCGTTTCACCGAATCCGCCCGCATCCTGGACCACACCGCCGCCGAATTCCTGCAACGCCTGGAGGAAGAAGCCGCTGCGCAGGGTCGCTCGTTCGCGGTCGAGGGCCTGGAGAACTTCTTCCGTTTTTCCGACCACCCGCTCGCCTCGCGCATGCAGGAAGCGCGCATGGCGCAGGAGCGCGTGCATCGCGATGCGCGAGCGCAGCAGATGGCCGCGCTCGCGCGCCATCTCGGTCTCGCGTTCTCCCCGGCTGTGACGGCCACCATCAACCGCCACGACTTCGTGTACCTGCGCCGCGGCGACCAGCGCGAGGAAACCAACCGGATGCACGGCGCCCGGCGCGGCGGGCAGCTGCACGTCTTCGACTACAGCCACACCTCCGCACCCGATTACCACGTCCGGCACCGGCACACCCTGGCGATGCTCGAGCTTCCGGGACCGGAGGTGCTGCCGCACGTGGTGCTCACCCCGGGTCACTACCTCGAGCGCTACCTGGTGCACCTCGCGGAGCAGCCGCCGTCGCAGCTTCCCGCCCCGTACCGGTTCTACGCCGCGAGCGAAGCCGGGGCGGCCGAGGCGCGGCGCTGGTTCGGGCCCGAGCTTCTGGCGGCGCTCGTCACCCACGGCCCGCTCTATCTGGAGGTGCGGCCGCGCGCGGTACTCGCGTTCCGCCCGGCGCGGGCCCTCGAGGACGAAAACGGAATCGCCGGCCTGATCGAAACCGTGGAACTGCTCGTGGCTCTGGCCACCTCGAGCGGACCGGGCGCAGCGGCGGTCACCTCGAAAGTCTCGCCGGCGCACTCCGCCGCAGCGCTTCCGGCATCCACAGCGTCGGGCGGGCAGGCGAGTTCCCTCGCTCCGGATCGCGCAGATGAACCGCCTTGCGCGCAAGCCACGGCGCGGGCGGTTTCAGCCCTGGCAGGCCGGAGCGAAAGGAGCGGACCGATGACTTTTCCTGTCGGCCTTCGATGCGGGGCTTGAGCGATGAAGAGGCTGCGGAGAACTGCGTGTCCTCCTCGCGCTCCGCGATCGGGCCACCTTGCCGCCGCTAGCGGCGTCGGCCTGCACGCCCGCGAAGCGGCCGAACCATACCACGACCTTCTTGCCGACTGAGAGTTTCGACCGCTTCCGGGGAGTCGTTGACGGGCGTGAGCTCCACCTTCATCCCGAGCCTGCCCGATACTTCGCGATCGGGCCGAACTTGTCCAGCTGCGCGCGCTGAGAGTCTCGCACCGGCGCGAGGAGCCGCACCCGCGCAGCGACTTCGAGGCCGCGCGCCGGCTCGCTCACCGCATCGACATTCGCCTCGACCGCGGGGCGCACGTGATCATCGAGGCGCTCGCCAGCGGCACGCCGGTACTGGCTTCGCGCATCGACGGCAACCTGGGGCTGTTGGGCGACGACTACGCCGGAGTGTTCGAGCCGGGCGAGGCGACCGGTCTTGCGGCCTAGCTCGAGCGTGCGCGACGATTTGGCTATGCTGTTGGGCCTGGCCGTGCAGGGGAACCGCGCGCGCCGCTTTTCGCGCCGGCGCGCGAGCGAGCCGCGCTCGAGGCCCTGGTGAACGAACTGCTCGACGACCGACCGAAGAGGCTCGCATGAACGCACCCGACGAGCTGCCGAGCGAACCGCGCCTGACCTCGTTGAGCCACGGCGGCGGCTGCGGCTGCAAGCTCGCGCCCGGAGTGCTGTCGGCGATCCTCGAGCGCACCGCCGCGCTGCCGGTACCGAGGGAACTGCTGGTCGGCATCGAGACCGCCGACGACGCCGCGGTCTACCAGCTCAACGACGAGCAGGCGCTCGTCGCCACCACCGACTTCTTCATGCCGATCGTCGACGACCCGTTCGACTTCGGCCGCATCGCCGCCACCAACGCGCTCAGCGACGTCTACGCGATGGGCGGGCGACCGATCCTGGCGCTGGCGCTGGTCGGCATGCCGATCAAGGTGCTCAGCACCGCCACCATCGGCCGCGTGCTCGAAGGCGGCGCGAGCGTCTGCCGTACGGCCGGCGTCCCGATCGCCGGCGGCCACTCCATCGACTCGGTGGAAGCCATCTACGGCCTCGTCGCTCTCGGTCTCGTGCACCCGAAGCGGGTCAAGCGCAACGCCGACGCGCGGCCGGGCGACGTGCTGGTGCTCGGCAAGCCGCTCGGCGTGGGCGTGCTGAGCGCGGCACTGAAAAAGGGCGCGCTCGACGACGTCGGCTACGCGCAGATGGTGGCCACGACGACGAAGCTCAACACGCCGGGGCCGGATCTCGCCCTGCTGGAGGGCGTGCATGCGATCACCGACGTCACCGGCTTCGGCCTCGCCGGCCATAGCCTCGAACTGGCGCGCGGCAGCGGCTGCGAGGTGGCACTCGACTGGGCGCGCGTGCCGCTGCTGCCGGGTGTGCACGCGCTCGCGGGCCGGGGCTTCGTCACCGGCGCCTCGGGCCGCAACTGGGCCGGCTATGGCCGCGACGTGGTGCTGCCGGCCGGCTTCGCGCCCGAGGATCAGGCCTTGCTGACCGACCCGCAGACGAGCGGCGGCCTGCTGGTGTCGTGCGCGCCGGCGGCGCTCGACGAGGTGCTCGCCACGTTCCGTCGGCACGGCTTCGAGGCGGCGGCGGTGATCGGCGAGGTGCGCGCACCGGGCGCGGGCGGGCCGCGGCTCGTGGTGGCCTGAGGGCGCGCCCACCGGCGCGAACCCGATCAGCTGCCCCTCGCCTCCGACCACGCCACCACGCGCGTACGCTGCTCGCCGAGCCCCTGGATGCCGAGGGTCATCACGTCGCCCGGCTTCAGGAACACCGGATGCGGCTTCTTGCCGGCACCGACGCCGGGCGGCGTGCCGGTGGTGATGATGTCCCCCGGCAGCAGCGTCATGTAGTGGCTGACGTGCGAGACGATCTGCGCCACGCTGAAGATCATGGTGCGGGTATTCCCCGTCTGCATGCGCACGCCGTTGACGTCGAGCCACAGGTCGAGTTGCTGCGGATCGCCGACTTCGTCCGCGGTCACGAGCCAGGGCCCGATCGGCCCGGCGGTATCGAAGCCCTTGCCCTTGTCCCACTGCGTGGTCGCGAACTGGAACGCGCGCTCGGAGATGTCGTTCACCACGCAGTAACCCGCGACGTGCGACAGCGCCTCCTCCTCGCTCACGTACTGCGCCCGCGTGCCGATCACCACCCCGAGTTCGACCTCCCAGTCGAGCTTGGTCGAGCGCTTCGGCTGGACCACGTCGTCGTTCGGACCGCTGATGCAGGTGGTCGCCTTCAGGAACACGATCGGCTCGGAGGGGATCGGCTGGCCGGCCTCCTTCGCATGATCGGCGTAGTTGAGACCGATCGCGACGAACTTGCCGATGCCGACGTAGGGCACGCCGAGGCGCGGGGCGTTGGTCACCAGCGGTAGCGACTCCGGCTTCACCTTCGCGAGCATCTTGAGCCCGCGCGGCGAGATCTCGTTCGGGCCGATCGTTTCCACCACCCGCGAGAGGTCGCGCAGCCTGCCCTCCGCGTCGATCATCCCCGGCTTTTCGTAGCCGGCCCGCCCGTAACGGCAAAGCTTCATATCGTCATTCCCCCGTCGATCGAATAAACGTTCCCGGTGGCAAAGCGCGACTCGTCCGAAGCGAGGTACACCAGCAGGCCGGTGATGTCGTCGACCGTGCCGAGACGCCCCATCGGCTGGCGCGCGACGAAATCCCGCAGCGCCCGCTCCGGATCGGCATGCGCCGCGATGCGCGCACGCAGCGAAGGCGTGTCCACCGTGCCCGGCGCGATCGCGTTGCAGCGGATGCCCTGGCGCACGTAGTCGGCGGCGATCGCCTTGGTGAGGCCGATCACCGCCGCCTTGGTCGCACCGTAGACGAAGCGGTTCGGAAGCCCGCGGATGCTCGAGGCGACCGACGACATGTTGAGAATCGAGCCCCCGCCCCGGCCGAGCATGCCCGGCAAGAAGGCGCGCGTGACGAGGTACATCGACTTCACGTTGACCGTGAAGCTGTAGTCCCAGTCGGCCGGCGTGCAGTCGAGGATCGTCCCTTGGTGCACGTACCCCGCGCAGTTGAAGAGCACGTCCACCGCGCCGACCTCTGCTGCCACGCGCCCGATCGCCGCCTCGTCGGTCGCGTCCAGAACTCGTGTGCGGATGCCTTCCGTGCCTTCGAGCTCGGCGAGCGTCTTCGGCTCGATGTCGGTCGCCCAGACGCGCGCGCCCTCGCGTGCGAACGCGAGCGCCGCCGCGCGCCCGATACCCTGCCCGGCAGCGGTGACGAACGCGGTCTTGCCGGCGAGTCGTCCTGCCACGCTTTCTTTCTTGCAAAAGAGCGCCGATTATAGCGGCTACAATCATCGGCCCGGCAAAGCTCCCGACACAGGAGAAGCACTGCACGCGCTCGATTTCAGCGGCCGCGTGGCGATCGTCACCGGCGGCGCGCAGGGCATCGGCTTCGCGATCGCGCGTCGTCTTCGCGACTCGGGCGCGCGCGTGCGTCTGTGGGACCGCGATCGCGCGGCGCTCGCGCGCGCGCTCGAGGCACTCGGCTGCGATGCATCGGGCCTCGCGCTCGACGTCACCGACGCCGCCGCGGTCGAAGGCGCGGCGCAGGAGGCGGTCGCGGACTTCGGTCGGGTGGACGTGCTGGTCAACAACGCCGGCATCGCCGGCCCGACGCGACCCCTCGCCGAATACCCGCTGGAGGAGTGGCGGCGCGTTCTGGATGTCAACCTCACCGGTGCGTTTCTCTGCTGCCGCGCGGTGGTGCCGCACATGCTGCGCGCAGGCTACGGACGCATCGTCAACATCGCCTCGATCGCCGGCAAGGAGGGAAATCCGAACGCCGCCGCCTACAGCGCCTCGAAGGCCGGGCTGATCGCCCTCACGAAGTCGCTCGGCAAGGAGCTCGCGCGCACCGGCGTGCTCGTCAACTGCGTGACGCCGGCGGCGGCGAAGACCGCGATCTTCGACCAGATGTCGCAGGAGCACATCGAGTACATGCTTTCGAAGATTCCGATGGGCCGTTTCGCGACGGTCGAGGAGATCGCCGCGCTCGCCTGCTGGCTCGCTTCGCAGGAGTGCTCCTTCTCCACGGGCGCGGTCTTCGACCTCTCGGGCGGCCGGGCGACCTACTGACGATGGAGAAAAAACCGAAAAAAGACGGCAAGACGACGCCTTCGCTGCGCATCGGCGCGGTGTCGGTGGCGCTGCCCGCCTTCATGCGCTTCGGCGGGCCGACGCTCTCGGGAAAGTACGGCGGGACCTCGGCTCGGGCACCGACCTCTGGCCGAGGTCGAAGGAGCTGCGCGCCGGCCGGATCGGGCTTGCCGAGCTCCACGAGGCCGCATCGGGCATGCGTCGCACGCGCGGGCACTGCATGACGATCGGCAGCGCCTCGACCAGCGGCTTGACGCTGGAGACCCTCGGCATCGGGCTTCGGCTCAACGCCGGCATCGCGGTGCTGCGCGAAAATCTCCGTCCCGACGGCGCGACCCTCGAGCCCGAGGCGCAGAGCCCGAAGCCGGTTCGCCCCCTCGTCCGCGCGGTGGTGTTCGGGGACATCGAGGGCCTGCGCCGGAGCACCGACGATCCGGCGCTCGACGTGCCGGGCCGGGAGTCCAATCTTCTCGTCCCGCAGGCCGGGCTCGTGCGCCGCCACCCGGCCGGGAAGCCGCCGCCGCCCGAGCGCGGCGACGGGCGCCTTTGCCACGATCGCGTCCTGCAGGCGAACGAGGGCGCCGATCTCGATTTCCGCGTCGGGAGATCGAGAGTCTTCGTTCCCCGCGACCATCGCTGATCGCCTAGCGCCATGGGCCTACCGCGTGTCGGCATCACGCTCGGCGACCCCGCCGGCGTCGGCCCCGAAGTGGTAGCGAAGGCGCTCGCGCGCCCCGAGCTCTACGAGCGCTGCCGGCCGCTCGTGGTGGGCGACGCGAACTGGCTCGCGGCGACCGCCTCGCTGCTCGGTCTCGGGCTGAAGCCGAATGCGATCGCTCATCCGCGGGAGGCGAGGTTCGAGCCGGGGGCGCCCGACGTGGTGGACCTCGCGTGCGTGCCACCGGCGCTCGTCCGCGGGCAGGTATGCGCCGAAGCGGGCGAAGCGGCCTACCGCTTCATCGTGCGCGCGGTCGCGCTCGCGCAGCAAGGGGCGCTCGATGCGATCGTCACCGCCCCGATCAGCAAACAGGCGCTCGCCGCCTCCGGGCATCGCTACCCAGGCCACACCGAGCTCCTCGCCGAGCTCACCGGCACCCCGGAGGTATCGCTCGCGCTCGTCTCGCCGCGGCTTCGCGTCGTGCACGTCACCGCGCACATCGGACTCGCCGATGCGATCGCGCGCATCGACGCTCCGCTCGTCGAGCGCACGATCGCGCGCGGGCGCGAGCTGGCGATCCGTCTCGTCGGACGCGAACCTCGCATCGGCGTCTGCGGCGTCAATCCGCACGCGGGCGAAGGCGGGCTCTTCGGCCGCGGCGAGGAGGAAACCAAGATCTTGCCGGCGGTGGCCGCCGTCCGGGCGCGCGGCTGGCAGGTCGCGGGGCCGTTCGCCGCCGACAGTCTGTTCGCGCTCGCGGCGCGCGGCGAGTACGATCTCGTGGTCGCGATGTACCACGACCAGGGACACGCGCCGGTGAAGGCGCTCGGCATGGAGGAGGGGGTGAACGTCACCGCCGGGCTTCCGATCGTGCGCACCTCGCCCGACCACGGCACCGCGTTCGACATCGCCGGCAGCGGCCGCGCCGACGAGCGCAGCCTGCTCGCCGCCATACACCAGGCGATCGCGCTCGCCGGTAGCTAGGATCGTTCGCGATGGAAAACGCGCGCGAGGCCGCCGATCCCGTTCTCCGCCTGGTGCTCGAGACCGCGTGTGGCCGGGGCACCCGCTCGGAGCCTCTCGGTTTCGGCGTGGACGCGTTCGCGCGGCGGGTCGCCGGCGCGAGGAGGTAGCCATGGAGCGATCGATACGCCGGGAAAGCGGCGCGTGCGGGCGCTGACGTGTCGGCAGGCGCGGCGCGTCTCTTCGTCGCCTCGCCGCTTTCGGCCGGCACGCGCCTCCTGCTCCCGGAACCCTGCGCGCGACACGCGCGGGCGCTTCGCCTGCGGCCGGGCGACCCGCTGGTGCTCTTCGACGGCTCGGGCGGCGAGTACCCGGCCCGCGTGCTCGCCGCCAGCCGCCACCGCATCGAGGTCGAGCTCGGCGAGCGCGAAGCGGTCGAGCGCGAATCGCCGCTCGCGGTGACGCTGCTGCAGGCGGTCAGCTCGGCCGAGCGCATGGACGCGACGGTGCAGAAAGCGGTCGAGCTCGGTGTGGCCGCGATCCGGCCGGTCCTCTCGGTGCGCAGCTCCTTCCGTGCCGATCCCCGCCGTGCAGAGGCAAAGCTCGCGCACTGGCGTGCGGTGGCGATCGCAGCCTGCGAGCAATGCGGGCGCAACCGCGTGCCGTCGGTCGCGCCGCCGGCGACGCTCGGCGAGTGCTGCGCGGCGCTACCGCAGGATGCGCTGCGGCTGCTCTTGAGCCCCCGCGGGGGCGTGCGCCTGCGCGAAGCGCTCTCGCCCGGTGCGCGCGAAATCTTGCTCGCCTGCGGTCCGGAAGGCGGCTTCGATCCTGCGGAAGAGGCGCTGCTGCGCGAAGCCGGTTTCGTCGCAGTGCGCCTCGGGCCGCGGGTGCTGCGAACCGAGACCGCCGCCCCTGCCGCACTCGCCGCCCTCGCCGCGCTCGCCGGCGATTTCTAGAGCGCGCGCCCGCGCCGTCGGCAGCGGCCACGTCTTCTCGGCGCCGAGAGCGCAACTCCCCGCTCGCAGCAGGCTTGATCCGGGCCGGGGTCGGGCGCATATTGGCCACCGACAACCGCTTGCCCGGAGACGACCATGTTCGGCCCGATCACCATCCCCTATGGCGCGAAACTTCTCTTCAACACCGTTCGGCTGAAACCCGGTGTCACGTACGAGGACGTCGAGCTCGCCCTCGGCGAGATGTGCAACGTCGTCAAGGAGACCTACGGCGGCGACCGAGGTGGCTTCCTCGCAGGCCAGGTTTTCCGCTTCTCCGGATTCGTCTCCGACGAGGGCACGCTCGGCGATGCGCGCAGCGGTGCCGATCACGATCTCGTCATCGTCACCTACTGGCGCTCGTTCGAGGACCACGAGCGCTCGCACGCCGACGCGGTCTTTCGCGAAAAATTCGCCGCGCTCGCCGCGATGTGCAGCGAAACGCGCGAGCTCGGTTACGAAATGATGTGGCAGGGCATGCCCGAAGTGCAAGTGCCCGCGTCGGCCGGGGCGAAGGCGGTCGCGAAAGCCTGAGCCGCACGCGCCAGCCGCGCACGAGCGGCTCAGCGCGGGCCGCCGGGGAGCCCGCGCGCGGCGTGGAAGAGTTCGACCGCGATGCGGTCTCCGCGCGCGAGCGCCTCGCGGTATTGCGCCTCGTCCCAGTAGCGAAGCCCCATCGCGTGCAGCTCTTTGCGTGCGGCGATCGCCCGCTCGCGCGCCGCCTCCTCCGGCGCGCGCGCGCGCTCGCGCCGGGCGATCGCGAGCAGATCGCGCGCGATCTCGACGACGAGCGCGCGCTGCGCGGCAGGCAGCTCGGCGACGAGCTCCTTCACGAGCTCGGCAGCCGCACGGTTCGCCTCCGCGTTGCGGCCGGCGAGGAGCTCGTCCGCGCGCCGGCGCGCCTCCTGCGCGTCGCCCGCTTCGGCCGCTGCGCGCACGAACTCGCGCAGGAGCACGAGCACCGAGCCGAGCACGCGTGCGTCCTCGGCGTCGGCCGCGCCCTGCGTCGGCACCGGGACTGCGAGCGTGGCCACGAGCATGCTCGCGACGGTGGCGGTGCGCATGGAGCCCTCTACCGGTTTTCCGGTTCCGACTCCGGCAAACGCGCGCGGTTCCCGCGCGGTTGACCGCTCGCCCCTCTGCCGTAGAATCGAGCGCGACCCGCCGATGGCCACCTCGCCGCCCCCCGAGCTCTTCGTGCGCTGGTTCCGGCAGGCGGCGCCGTACGTACACGCCTTTCGCGGCCGCACCTTCGTGATCGCCTTCGGCGGGGAACTCATCGCCGAGCGCGGGCGTTTCGTGCGCTTCGTGCACGACGTCAACCTCCTCGCCGCCCTCGGCATCCGGCTCGTGCTGGTGCACGGCGCGCGCGCGCAGATCGAGGCGGAGCTGAAGGCGAAGGGGTTGCGCTCGCGCTACGCGCGCGGGCTTCGCGTCACCGACGCCGCGTCGCTCACCGCGGTGAAGCACGCCGCCGGAGCGCTGCGCGTCGAGATCGAGGCGCTGCTGTCGCAGGGGTTGCCGAACTCGCCCATGGCGGGCGCGGCGATCCGCGTCGGCTCGGGCAACTACATCACCGCGCGCCCGATGGGCGTCGTGGACGGTGTCGACTACCAGTACACCGGCCTCGTGCGCAAGGTGGACGGGACGGCGATCGCACGGCGTTTGGAAGACGGCGAAATCGTGCTCGTGCCCCACATCGGCTATTCCCCTACCGGCGAGGTGTTCAATCTCGCCTGGGAGGACGTCGCCGCGGCGGTCGCGATCGCGCTGAAGGCCGACAAGCTGCTGCTTCTCTGCGACCGGCTGCCGGAGAACCGGCGCGGCGAGCCGCTGCACGAGCTCACCGCGCGCGAGGCCGAGGCGCTGGCGAAGAAGGACGGCGCGCAGCGCGATCTCGCGCGCGCGCTCGAGTGCGCGCTGCGCGCCCTCGCCGGCGGGGTCGGCCGCGCCCATCTGGTGTCGCGGCGCACCGACGGCGCGACGCTGCTCGAGCTTTTCACGCATTCGGGCGTCGGCACGCTGATCACCGCCGATCCGGTCGAAAAGCTGCGTCCGGCGCGCATCGAGGACGCGGGTGGAATCGTCGCGCTGATCGAGCCGCTGGAGGCCGACGGCACGCTGGTGCGGCGCGGGCGCGAGCGTCTGGAGCGTGAAATCGGCAACTTCCAGGTGATCGAGCACGATGGCTTGATCGTCGGCTGCGCCGCGGTCTACCCGTATGTCGAGGCGCGCAGCGCCGAACTCGCCTGCCTCGCGGTCGCGCCCGAATACCGCGACGCCGGCTACGGCGAGCGGCTGCTGCGCGCCTGCGAAGCGCGCGCGCGCGCCCTACGGCTGCGTCGGCTCTTCGCGCTCACCACCCGCGCGCAGCACTGGTTCCTCGCGCAGGGGTTCCGCGAGGCGGACGTCGACGCGCTGCCCACCGAGCGCAAGGCGCTGTACAATTGGAAACGCGGTTCCAAGATCTTCGTCAAGCGACTGTAGACCGATGCCGAGGATGGTGAAATGCGTCAAGCTCGGCCGCGAGGCCGAAGGGCTCGATTTCCCGCCCTTCCCCGGCGAGCTCGGAAGGCGCATCTACGACAACGTCTCGAAAGAAGCATGGCAGCAGTGGCTGCGCCACCAGACGATGCTCGTCAACGAGAATCGCCTGAACCTCGCCGATCCGAACGCGCGCAAATACCTCGCGGAGCAGACCGAGCGGCACTTCTTCGGTGCCGGCGCCGACGTCGCCGCAGGCTACATCCCGCCGCGCACTTGATTCAGGTCGTCTTTTCCAACGCCGCGCGCTGGCGCGCGAGGAGCTCGGCGATGCCGCGTTCTGCGAGTGCGAGGAGCTCTCGGAACGCTTCGCGCCCGAAGGGCTCGCGCTCGGCGGTACCCTGCACCTCCACGAAGCGACCGGCTGCGGTCATCACCACGTTCAGGTCGGTCTCGCAAGTCGAGTCCTCCTCGTAGTCGAGATCGAGCAGCGCGACCCCTGCGCGCAGGCCGACCGAGACCGCGGCGACGTGGTCGCGCAGCGCCGGCGCCGCGATCATCCCGCCTGCGCGCATCCAGGCGAGCGCGTCGTGCAGCGCGACGAAGGCGCCGGTGATCGCCGCGGTGCGCGTGCCGCCGTCGGCCTGGAGCACGTCGCAGTCGATGCGCACCGTACGCTCGCCGAGCGCGCCGAGATCCACCACCGCGCGCAGCGCGCGGCCGACGAGGCGCTGGATCTCGTGCGTGCGCCCGGACTGCGCGCCGCGCACCGCCTCGCGCTCGGTGCGCGTGTGCGTCGCGCGCGGCAGCATGCCGTATTCGGCGCTCACCCAGCCGCGACCGCTGCCGCGCAGGAACGCCGGGACCGATTCCTCCACGCTCGCGGTGCACAGCACCCGCGTGTCGCCGAACTCGACCAGCACCGAGCCTTCGGCATGGCGCACGTAGCCGCGCACGAAGCGCGTCGGCCTCAGCTCGTCCGCACGCCTACCGTTCTTCCTCATGCCGGGAGGCTGCACGTCGGCCTGGTCGCGTCGGTCGGGCCGGCGGCGCCGGACCCCGGTCCGCTCCAGTGGCGCACGAGCACCGACCGGTTGTCGCACGAAGGTCCGGCGCGTTCCTCGGCAAGATCGACGAGCGCGGGGAGCGCCTGCACCAGGCCGTCGTGCGCGAGATCCACGAACGAGAATCCCAGCGAGGCGAGAACACGCCGGATGCGGTACGTTGCCACCCGGACGCCCTCGGGCAGCGGACGATTGGCGAGCGCGGACATCTCGCCTATGATAGCGGCCTCCCAACGCGCGGCGGCATGCGCCCGCGCCGCGCCCGCGCCTCGACGGAAAACCGATGATCCGCAGCATGACCGGATACGCCGCGGCGACGGCCGACACGCCGCGCGGTGCGCTCGTGCTCGAGATCCGCACCGTGAACGCACGCTACCTCGACGTGCAGCTTCGCTGTGCAGACGAGCTGCGCGGCTTCGAACCGCTGCTGCGCGACATGCTCTCCGCGCGCATCGCGCGCGGCAAGGTGGAATGCCGGCTCGCGCTCGGCGCCGCCGCTCCCGCCCGCTCGCGCAGCCTGAACGCCGCCGCGCTCGAGGATCTGCGCCGGCTCGCCGACGAGGCGCGGCGGGCGTTCCCCGAAGCGACGCCGATCGGGCTCGCCGACGTGCTGCGCTGGCCGGGCGTGCTCGCCGACGCGCCGCTCGACGAGGCGGCGATGCGGGGCGCGGTCGAGGCGCTCGCGCGCCGCGCGCTCGACGAGCTGTGCGCCGCGCGCGAGCGCGAGGGGGCGCGGCTCGCGGCGCGCATCGGCGAACGTCTCGCGGCGATGCGCGCGCTGCTCGCGCGCGCCGCGCCCCTGGTGCCGGAGGCGCTCGCCGCCTGGCGGGCGCGCCTCGTCGAGCGTCTGCGCGAGGCGGCCGCGTCGGTGGAGGAGGAACGCCTGCGTGCCGAGCTCGCGGTGCAGGCGGCGAAAAACGACGTCGACGAGGAGCTCACGCGCCTGGGGGCGCACCTCGCGGAGGTCGAGCGCGCGCTCGAACACGGGGGTGCGGTCGGCAAGCGGCTCGATTTTCTCGCCCAAGAACTTGCACGCGAGGCGAACACGCTCGCCGCCAAGGCCTCGGGCCTGGCGCTCGCGCAGTGCGCGCTGGAACTGAAGCTTCTGGTCGAGCAGGTGCGCGAGCAGGTGCAGAACCTCGAATGAGGCGCGGGCGGCTTTTCATCGTCGCCGCGCCCTCGGGCGCAGGCAAGAGCTCGCTGATCGACGCGCTGCTCCGGGAAGATCCGACCCTGAAACTTTCGATCTCGTATACCACGCGACCGCCACGGCCGGGAGAGCAGAACGGCCGCGAGTACCATTTCGTGGACGAGAAGACCTTCGCCGAGATGCAGGCGCGCGGCGAGTTCCTCGAGTGGGCGGTGGTCCACGGACACCGCTACGGCACCGCGAAGTCGGTGATCCGCGATGTCCTCGAGCGCGGCGAGGATCTGGTGCTCGAGATCGACTGGCAGGGCGCACGCCAGGTGCGTCGCCTGATTCCGGAGGCGGTCGGCATCTTCGTCCTGCCACCCTCGATCGAGGAGCTCGAGCGGCGCATGCGGGCCCGCGCGCAGGATTCGGAGGCGACGATCGAGCGCCGCCTCGCCAATGCCCGCGAGGAGCTCGCGCACGCCTCCGAATTCGAATATGCTATTCTGAATCGAGATTTCGACGCCGCGCTGCGGGAGCTGAAAAGCATCGTGCACGCCGAGCGCGGCAAGGCGAACGCAAACCCTCCCCGTTAGAGAGCCATGGCGCGAATCACGGTCGACGACTGCCTGAGAAAGATCCCGAACCGCTTCCAGCTCACCCTCGCCGCCACCTATCGGGCGCGGCAGTTGAGCGCCGGGGCGACGCCGCTGGTCGAACCGAACCGGGACAAGCCGACCGTGATCGCCCTGCGCGAGATCGCGGCCGGGAAGGTCGGGCTGGAGGTCCTCAAGCGCAATCCGGCGAGCGTCACCGGTAGCCTTCCCGCACCCTGAGCCGTGCACCGCGCGGGGGCGCGGGAATACACTTCCCCCATGGCCGCTGCCAGTCTGCTGCAACCCGCCCGCTTCGGCTACCTGAAGCCAGCGGATGTCGAACGGCTGGAGAAGGCCTATCGCTTCTCCGAGGCCGCGCACGCCGGTCAGACGCGGGAGTCGGGGGAACCCTACATCTCGCACCCGCTGGCGGTGGCCGAGATCCTGGCGCAGTGGCGCCTCGACGCGCAGGCGCTGCAGGCGGCGCTGCTGCACGACGTGATGGAAGACACCTCGGTCACCAAGGACGAGGTCGCCGACACCTTCGGCCGGCCGGTGGCCGAGCTGGTGGACGGCCTCTCGAAGCTCGACCGCATCGAATTCCAGTCGGCGGAGGATGCACAGGCCGAGAATTTCCGAAAGATGCTGCTCGCGATGGCGCGCGACGTGCGCG
>Ga0308420_1000354_pt1 | contig 21952 bp, 18 predicted proteins | sample HotsprSampleMS55_FD_203802 | JGI IMG/M metagenome (GOLD analysis project Ga0308420, IMG submission 203802) | Hot spring phototrophic mat microbial communities from Mushroom Spring, Yellowstone National Park, Wyoming, United States - 20090730_MS55 ... | reverse complement strand
TCTCATCCGGCGGCCCGTATTGGGTGGTCTCCTTGTAAATCTCCAGCGCGCGGGCGAAGGCCTCGTTGTTGTAGAGCGGCTTAAAGGTCTCCAGGTCGAAGAACGCGCCCTGGCCGGTGCCCTGGCTCTGAATAAACGCCGAGGCGACCGATGTGATCATCCAATAAGATTGGGCCGCTTTCTTCTTGGCGATGCACGAGCCATACACCGGCTTGCCGTCGTCGGTGGTGAGCTTCTTCTCACTGACCGCCTTGGCAAAGGCAAGGTAGTCTTCCCAGGTCTTGGGCGGTTGCAGGCCCAGCTCCTTGGCGATGTCGGTGCGGTAATACACCATCTGGAAGTCGCCATCCAAGGGGATGGTGTAGATGCGCCCGTTGTAGGTGGCCGAGAAGTCGCGGAAGAACAAGCCAACGTCCTCCCACTGCAAGTCTGGATCGGCCTTCACGCGGTCGGTGAGATCCTCTAGATAGCCTGGCTCGATGTAGTCCACCATCCACTGTGGGGCGAAGACGATCACATCGTAGCTGTTGGTGCCGGTAGCGAAGTCGTTGAGGATCTTCTGGTAGAGGTCGGCGAACGGCACGGTGACCACGTTGATCGTGGCGCCGGTCAGCTCGCTGAACTCCTTGCCGCGCCGCTGCATCGGCTCGGCGATCTGCGGGCCGGAGAAGGTGATGGCGTTCACGGTGATGCCGGCGAATTTCTTGGCCGGCTGTTGTTGGGCCGGCTGCTGGGCTGCCGGCTGGGCGGTCGGCGGCGCAGCGCAGGCGGCCAGGACGAGTGCACCAAGTGCGGTCAAGCTAGCGATCTTCTTTGGATTCATGGTTATTTCCTCCTCTTGGAAGGTTATCGGGCGGTTGGTCAATCAAGACGATAAACAACTGAGGTCAGGGCTTTGCTGGGTCTCCGTCTATGCGCATCACCTCCTCGCCTCTCCACAGGCAGCAGCCTTTGCTGTGGCGTTCAGTTGTTGATGGACAACCAGCCGCGGCGGGAGCTTGACCTCGCGCGGCGGCTGCGCATCACCGTTCATGCGGGCCAGCAGCAGGTCCATCGCTCGCTGGCCCATCTCGCGGATGGGCTGGGCGGCCACGATGATCGGTTTGGCCAACAGCGACATCCACGGCATCTCATCATGGCCGGCGACATCTATGTCCTCTGCCATGCGCAGGCCGTGTTCCTGGAGCGCCTTTAGGACGCCGAGGGTGATCAGGTTATTGCCGGCGAAGATCGCCGTCGGCGGATCGGATAACCCCAACAGGTGGCGCATGGCTTGCATGCCGAAGGCCTCAAAGCCTTTACCCTCACAGATGAGCGCCGGATCCACCGGCAACCCCGCCTCTTGCATGGCTTGGACGAACCCGGCCAGCCGTTCACGCCCAGAGGTAATGCTGACGTTGGGCAAGATGGCCGCGATGCGGCGATGGCCGCGCGCGATGAGATAGCGAGTGAGGTCACGCGCTGAGGCCAAGTTATCCAGCAGCACGGTGTCCACAGGTGTGCGCAGCGAGCGGCGATCGACAGACACCACCGGAATGCCGGCATCGAATAGAGGGGCGAAGGAGGTCTCTTGTTCAGAGGCTGGCGAGCCGATCACGCCGGCCACGCGCTCATCGGCCATGAACTGGATGTAGGCCCGTTCCTTCTCCACATCCTCATCAGAGTTGCACAGCAGCAGGCTATACCCCTGAGCGTAGGCTGTGTCTTCCACGGCCCGCACCAGGCTGGTGTAGAACGGGTTCTCCACGTCGGAGATGATCAGGCCGATGAAGTTGCTGCGTTGTGTGCGGAAGCTACGCGCAATGCGATTGGGGCGGTAGCCAAGCGCGTTAATGGCCTGCTGCACGCGCATCCGCACATCCTCGCTCACCGGTCCATGATTCGAGAGCACCCGCGATACGGTGGCTGTGGACACGCCAGCTCGGCAGGCGACATCTCGGATCGTGGCTTTTCCTCTGGCCGGCATGGGCTGAAATCGTTATCAGTAGAAGGGATGGGCGTAGTGTAATCGTTACCAGCCACTTGTCAAATCGCGGCTTGCGGCAAGCCCACCTTGTGCTAGATCATCCTCGCATGGCATACATCCTCGCGCACGACCTGGGCACATCGGCAAACAAAGCCAGCCTATTCGACGAGAGCGGCGCGCTGCTGGCCACCCACAGCGAAGGCTACGCGGTGCACTATCCCCAACCCGGATGGGCCGAACAAGACCCCCAGGATTGGTGGCAGGCGATCAGCAGGGCAACACGGGCCATCCTCGCGCACACCGGCATCTCGCCCAGCGACGTGGCGGCCGTGACGTTCAGCGGCCAGATGATGGGCGTCGTCTCACTGGATGATTCGCTGCGGCCGCTTCGGCCGGCCATCATCTGGGCCGATCAGCGCGCAGTTGAGGAAGCCGCTTATATCGCCGAGCGCTGCAGCGCATATCAGGTCTATCGCCGCACTGGCCATCGGATTAGCCCGGCATACACGGCGGCCAAGATGCTTTGGCTCAAACGCCATCAGCCCGATTTGTATGCGCAGACGCGCCATCTGGTGATGGCCAAGGACTACGTCGTTGCCCAGCTCACCGGTCAGGTTGTGACGGACTACTCAGATGCTTCGGGCAGCAATCTGTTCGACCTCCAATCGCACGAGTGGTGCGAAGACCTGGTCGAGTTGGTGGGACTAGACGTTGCGCGCTTGCCTCGCCCTGTGCCGGCCAGCACGGTGGTCGGCGAGGTGACGCGCGCTGCTGCGGAGGCCACCGGTCTGGCCGCCGGCACGCCCGTGGTGATCGGCGGTGGAGACGGCGCATGTGCCACGGTTGGGGCCGGCTCGGTCAGCGAGGGCGAGGCATATTGCGTGATCGGCACGTCGGCCTGGATCGCCTTTACGTCATCGCAGCCGCTGCTTGACCCAAACCAGCGCACCTTCACGTTTGCTCATCTGCTGCCGGGACGCTACATCCCGATGGGCACGATGCAATCGGCCGGCGGCGCGCGCGCCTGGCTGGCGCGCGCCCTGGGGGAGATTGATGACGAGGCAATCGCGCAGGTCGAGCCGGGATGCCGCGGGCTGCTCTTCCTGCCCTATCTGATCGGGGAGCGCAGCCCATGGTGGAACCCGAAGGCGCGCGCGGCGTTCGTGGGGCTGACGATGAACCACGGCCCAGCGGAGATGTATCGCGCGGTCCTGGAGGGTGTGGCCTTCAACCTGCGCCTGATCCTGGACGCGCTGAGCAGCCATCAGCCGATTCGCGCCCTGCGGTTAATCGGCGGCGGCGCGCGCAGCGCGATCTGGCCGCGCATCCTGGCCGACGTGCTGGGCCGGCCGTTAGAGATGCTCGAGATGACAGCCGAAGCCACGTCTTGGGGGGCAGCCGTGGCCGGCGGAGTTGGCGTTGGCCTCTACGCAGACTGGCGCATCGCTAAGGACCACGCCCGTGTGATCGCCGTCATCGAGCCAGACCCTCAGCGCGCCGGTGAATATGCCGAGCGATGCCAAGTCTTCGTGCGCACGTATCGGGCACTGACCGGGATAGATGAAGCTTTTGGCTGAACACTGTCATAGACGAGAGCGCGCCGGGGCATAAAAGCTGCCGAGGTATAGCCTAACGCACCCTAGAAGCAAGCACCTACATGTTAGAATCTAACAAGTGCCATCTGAGCTTGCGCGGCGCATCAGCGAGGCGCGCCAGGCCCGTGGCGTGAGTCTGGAGGAGGCCGAGCAGGCGACCAAAATCCGCCGTCGTTATCTGGAGGCCATCGAGGCCGGCGACTTCGCCCAGCTCCCCGACGGTCCGCCAGGGCGTGGCTTCGTCCGAAATTATGCGCGTTACCTGGGCCTAGACCCCGAGGCCGCCATCCACCTGCTTGAATCCGAGGTTGGCGTGCCGCTTCTGATGTTAAAGGACCCTGCGCCACCGCCGCCAATGCCTTACCGACAGGTCTCTAAATACACGCAGCTCGCATTGCCGGAACCGCGCGCGTCTGGTGAGTCTTTGAACGGCGAGGCCGCCGCAGATGCCGATGGTCGCCACGACGGCCCTGAGAATCGGATGGTTGTAAGCTTAGCGCGCCCACCCCGGGCGACCCGTTCATCGTTTCGCTTGAGGGAAATCCGCGGCCCGTTCACCCGCTACGACCCCTATATGCTCACCGCACGGGGTGCAAAACGACCGTTTAGCGCGCTGCAAAATGCGGCCAGCCCCGCGCGCTACGGCTTGGGCATCGCAGCGGCCATCGGCATTCTGCTTTTGCTGATCGTGGTGATCGTCCCCTTTGCCCGCGAGCGGCTCAGTGCGCTGTTGCCGCCTCTGCCGGCTGTCGGCCAACCGGCACCGACGTTTGTGCCACAGGTGACTATCTTCGCGCCGCTGCCGACGACGCCGGCATCGTCCCCTGGCTCGCCATCGGCTGACCCTGCACCGGCGCCGGCGCCTGCTTCAGGGTTAAGGCTGGCGCTGGACGCCCGAGAGCAGGCCTGGGTGCGCGTGCGGGTGGACGGGAATATCGTCTTCGAGGGCGTGCCCCCGCTCGGCCTCGGCCTGCCGTTCAGCGCGCAGCGCGAGATTTCGGTAGAAACCGGCGACGCCGGCGCGTTCGAGGTCATCGTCAACGATGTCCGCCTGGGACCGCTCGGCGCGCGCAACGAGACCGTGCGCCGAACCTGGAGCGCCGCTGCACCATGAAGAAGTCCTACTACCTGCTCTCGCTGGGCTGCGCGAAGAACACGGTGGACTCCGACAGCATCGCCCAGCTTTTGGACGAATCCGGTTACCGAGCGGTGATGGAGGCGCGCCAGGCGGACGTGTTGATCGTCAATACCTGCGGATTCATTGGCCCGGCGCGCGAAGAATCCATCCGGCACCTGCGCGCGCTGGCTGCGCGCAAGCGCCGCCACCAACTGCTGATCGCTGCCGGCTGCCTGGCCCAGCTCTGGGGGCCGCGCCTGGCCGAGGCCGTGCCGGGGCTGGACGGCGTGATCGGCACCCGCCGCTGGATGGACATCCTGAGCTTCATCGAGCGCGTGCGCGGGCGCGCGCACCCAGCGCCGCTCTTCCACCTGCCCGACGAGGCGACCACGGTCGGCGACGACGAACGGGGCGTGCTGCGCGCCGCCGTCCAAGGCCCCAGCGCCTACCTGAAGATCGCCGACGGCTGCCGCCGCCCCTGTGCCTTCTGCACCATCCCGATCATCAAGGGCACGCTGAAGTCGCGCCCGCCGGAGCAAATCCTGGCCGAGGCGCGCCAACTGGCCGAACGCGGCGTCCGCGAGCTGGTCTTGATCGCCCAGGACTTGACCGACTATGGCAGCGACCTGGGCCTGCGCGACGGCCTGGCCCATCTGGTCACCGCGATCACCCAGGCCGCGCCGGCGCTGGATTGGGTGCGGCTGATGTACGCCTATCCTGGCGCGGTGAGCGACCGATTGATCGAGGTCATCGCCACCAACGACAAGGTGGTGAAGTACCTGGACATGCCCTTGCAACACGCCCATCCCGACACGCTGCGCCGGATGCGCCGGCCGAGCAACATGGACTGGGTCTATCGCACGCTTGACAAGCTGCGCCGCGCCGTCCCGGAGATCGCCCTGCGCACCACGTTCATCGTCGGCTTCCCAGGCGAGACCGACGCCGAGTTCGACGCGCTGCTGCGGTTTGTGGAGGAGGTTCAGTTCGATCGGGTGGGGGTGTTCGTGTATTCCTATGAAGCGGATACGCCCAGCGGGCGGATGCCCAACCAAGTGCCGGCTGAGGTGGCCGAGGCCCGCCGCGACCTGCTCATGCGCAAACAACAACAGATTTCGCTGGCCAAGAACCAGCGCCTGGTCGGCCAAACCCTCACCGCGCTGATCGAAGGGCACGACGCGCAGCAGGGGATCAGCGTGGGGCGCACCTACCGCGATGCGCCGGAAGTGGATGGGCTGGTGCTCATCGAAGAGACGCTGCCGGTGGGCCAGATGCTGCCGGTGCGGATCAACAGCGCGCTGGCGTATGACCTGATCGGCGCGCCGGTATAGCTCATACCAGCTTATGCTTTACCGCCAGGGCCACTGCTTCCGTGCGGTTGTTCACGTAGAGCTTGGCGAGGATGCTGCTGACGTGAAACTTCACTGTGGATTGGCTGACGTAGAGCTTGGCCGCGATCTCCTGATTGCTTAGCCCCTGGACCATCAGGGCCAACACCTCTCGCTCGCGCTCGGTCAGGTCGCTGCCGATGGCGGGCTGAGTCGTGGCTTGAATGAGCACCTGGGCGGCCTCGGGGGCAAGCGTGGGCCGGCCTGCGTATGCCGCGCGGATGGCGCGCGCCAATTCGTCCGCGGAGACGTTCTTGAGCAGATAGCCGATCGCGCCGGCCTGCAGCGCGCCCTGCACCAACTCATCTTCCTTAAAGCTCGTGAGCACCACGACCTTGATTTGCGGGTGCTTCTGGCGAATGGCGCGCGTGGCAGCCGCGCCGTCCATCTCCGGCATCACCAGGTCCATCAAGACCACGTCGGGATTGAGCCGGTCACACAACCGAATGGCCTCCGCGCCATTACCAGCCTCACCGGCGAACTCCAGGTCGTCGTACGCCGAAAGCAGCGCCTTCAGCCCACTGCGCACCATTGGATGATCATCCACAACCATCACGCGGATGGCTGCGCTCTCGCCGTTTATCTCGTTGCTCATGCCCGTTGATTTTACGAGAGAGGGCCGGCGTTTTAAAGCACGGCCTCGACATGGACCGTCGTCCCTGCGCCGATAGCGCTGCGGATGTCGAGCTGCGCGCCGATCGCCGCGGCGCGCTCGCGCATGATGTCCAGGCCGATGTGCGTCGGTTTGCTGATGGTGGTATCGAACCCGCAGCCGTTGTCGTTAATAACCAAGTGCACCTGCCGGCCAGCAAGGCCGTTATTGGTTGGCCGCACGGTAAGCATAATCTGAGCGTGGCTGGCGTTGCTGTGCTTGGCCACGTTATTCAGGGCCTCTTGTGCGATCCGGTAGAGCGAGACTTTGACATCGGGCGATAGCTCGGTCTCCCCCTCGATCTGCACATCAACCTCCACCCCGGAACGGCTGTTGACGGATGCCGCGAGCTGGCGCAAGAGGTCGCTGAGGTTGGCCTCCATCAAGGCGGATGGGCGAAGCTCGAGCAGGAGCGTGCGCATCTCGGCCAGCGCGCCTCGGCTCAGTTGGCGCAATTCTTTCAATCGGCGGCGGCCCTCCTCTGGATCGCGCTCCCAGATGCGCGGCAAGACGTCGGCGATCACGCTGACGGAGAACAACGTCTGGGTGACTGCGTCGTGGAGGTCGCGGGCCAGCCGGCTGCGCTCGGCTGCGACGGCGGCCTGCTGGGCCTGTGCGCGCAGCTCGCTCTCGATCCGCTGTCGTTGGGTGATGTCGCGCAGGAGTACGATGAACAAGCGCTCTTCGGCGCGCTCAAGCTTGACGATGGCCGCCTCGGCGGGGAACTCCTCGCCGTTCTTCCGTCGCGCGTAGATCGGCCGCCGCTCCCCCATCGCCCGTGAGGCCACCGGCGAGGCCGCAAACTCGGCGAAGTGCCGCCGATGGACTTCTACGAATCGCTCAGGCAGGAGCACGTCCAGGGGCTGGCTTAACACTTCGTCCTGGGTGTAGCCGAAGATCTGTTCTGCGCTCTTGTTAAAGAGCAGGATGCGCTGCCGTTCGTCGCAGGCGACGACGGCATCTACGATAACGGCGAACAGGTCGGTGAGGTTCAACTCGGTCGGCAGGAGCGTCATACTTTGTCGTACGCAAAGTATAAAGCTCGCAGCACGTTCTCCGGAGGCTCAGATTTGCTGACGAAGCCGTCGGCCCCTTCGGCCAAAGCAGACCTGCGCGCTTCTGGCACACCGCTTAGGGCGATGATTTTGACGTCGGGGGCGACCAGCCGCAGCGGGCTTAGGCGCTGCGGTGAATCTGGCATACCCGGCAGCTCCCAGTCTAGCAAGATGATATGCGGGTTGGTCTTTATAACGTTGTAGAGCAAATCGCTGGCTGTGCTGGCCTCGCCGACCACGACAAATGCGCCCTCTTGTTCAATGAACAATTTTAGGGCTGAGCGCACCTTCTCTTGATCGTCTGCGAGCAACACGCGCACTGGCTCGACCAGCAAACCCGCCATTGCGCTACTAGTTTATTGGGCATAAAGAGTGTGCGTGTCCTTCAGCTGGTCAGTTTTTGACTGGCCAAATGGCCAGTCGCCGGCGCAGCTACCCTTTTAAGTCATACCTGGTGTCCCTTCACCGATTCCATTGAGCGCCGGCGCTTCCGCGGGACGAGACGATTTCTGTGGCCTGCCGCGCACGCCGTTCTTCGAGGGGTCGCTGGGCGGGGCCTTCCAGGCAGGCTCTGGGGTGCCGAACAAGCGATCTTCCAGCCGGCGGAGCAGCCGCCGAGCGCGCGAGCGCACGTTGGCCAGGCCATACCCAAGCCGGCTGATCGTTCGCCACGAGCGGGCAGCCGGATTTGGCTCGCTCCACTCCAGCGCCGCCGCGGCCCACGTCAGCCCTGCACCAAAGCCCAGCATCACCACGCGGTCTTTAGGGCGCAATCGGCCGCTGGCTGCTGCCTCTGCCAGGGCAATCGGGATGGAAGCGGTGCTGGTGTTGCCGTAGTGCGCAATGTTGCAGTAGAACTTATCAAGGGATACCCCTAGAGATTTGGCCGCCATCTCGATGATGCGCAGGTTGGCCTGATGAGGGATGAACAAGTCCACCTGCTCAGGCGTCCAGCCGGCTTTATGTAGCACCTCGCGCGTGGCGCGGTCCATCACCCGCGTGGCGAAGCGAAAGACCTCGCGACCATTCATGTGGATGGTGTGTAAGTTCTGCTCCAGGGCCTGCGCCGTGATTGGTTGACGGCTGCCACCAGCCGGTATGATCAACAGCTCGCCACCGGAGCCATCGGCGCGCAGCAGGGTGGAGAGCAGACCGCCTGGCTGATCGCTGGCTTGGAGCACGACGGCGCCGGCGCCATCGCCGAAGAGCACGCAGGTGTTGCGATCCTTCCAGTTGATGATCCGAGAAAGCGTCTCCGAGCCGATCACCAGCACAGTGCTGGCACTGCCGGCCTTGATCGCGTCGGCGCCCATGCTCAACGCATAGACAAAACCTGAGCAGGCAGCGCTGAGGTCGAACGCGCCGGCGTGCGTCGCGCCCAGTGCATCTTGCACCAAGCAGGCAGTGGCAGGAAAGGCATACTCCGGAGTGGTAGTGGCCACGATGATCAAATCCACCTGGCTGCCGCTGATGCCGGCGACATCCAGCGCCTCGATCGCTGCCGCGATGGCCATGCTGGCGGTTGTGTCGTTTGGGCCGGCGATCCGTCGTTCGACTATCCCCGTGCGTTCACGAATCCATTCGTCAGACGTCTCGACCATGCGCGCTAGGTCATCGTTCGTAAGCACGCGTTGTGGGACGAACTTGCCCCAGCCGGTGATGTGAGCGTATTTCATCGCAGTCTGTTGGTCTCCAGGGCCATCCTCAATCGCCTAGCGGTCGAACTGTCTTACCACAAGACAACCGTTGTGGCCACCAAAGCCGAACGAGTTAGACATTGCTATCTTGACCGGCTTACGCACGGCAACATTCGGCGTGTAGTCTAAATCACACTCCGGATCGGGATGAACATAATTGATAGTGGGCGGGATGATCCCCTCGTTGATGGCCTTCACGCAGAAGATGACCTCAAGGGCGCCTATCGCGCCAAAAGCATGGCCGGTCATGGATTTCGTGGAACTGATATGAAGGTCATAAGCTGCCTCACCGAAGACGTCCTTAATGGCCTTTGTCTCGTTCAAGTCATTCAGAGGAGTGCTTGTGCCATGAGCGTTGAGATAGTCAATTTGCGTCGGCTGTAGGCCGGCTTGCTTGAGCGCGATGCGCATGGCCATGGCCGGCCCGCGCGTATCTGGCGCCGTGATGTGAAAGGCATCATCGGTGCAGCCGTAGCCGACGATCTCGGCGTAGATGTGCGCGCCGCGCGCCTGAGCATGCTCCAGCGATTCCAGGACCAGCATCGCCGCGCCTTCGCCGGTGACGAAGCCGTTGCGCGTCTTGTCAAACGGCCGGCTGGCGCCTTGCGGGTCGTCGTTATACGAGGAGAGCGCGCCCATGTTATTGAATGCCGACATGGAGAAAGGATTGATCGGGGTTTCGCTGCCGCCGGCGAGGGCGGCCACGGCGCGACCGGCGCGGATCATCTCGAAGGCTTCTCCCAGCGCATTTGCGCCGCTGGCACAGGCGGTGACGACGCAGATGTTCGGCCCACGAATCCCAAAATGAATAGCGATCTGGCCGGTGGCTGTGTCAGGCAACATCATCGGCACGGCGAACGGGCTGATGCGGCGATGACCTTTGGTGAACATCACTTGGTGCTCGTTCAGCAGCGTGGTGATGCCGCCGATGCCGCTGCCGAGGACGACGGCGACATCGAAGGTGTTGTCTTCGTTGATCACCAACCCGGAGTCGTCGAGGGCCTGCTTGGCCGCCACCAGCGCAAGCTGAGAGACGCGATCGAGCCGGCGGGCGTCTTTGCTGCCAAAATGGGCGTTGGGGTCAAAGCCCTTCACTTCAGCCGCAATATGCACATCCAGATGAGCATGATCAAACAGGGTGATGTAATCCACGCCGGACTTGCCGGCGATGACAGCCGCCCAGGTGCTCTCTACATCGTGACCCAGAGGGGTGATCGCACCCATGCCGGTGATGACGACGCGAGGCGCTGCGTTTTGATGATTGTTCTCCGTTGTCACGGTCTTGCTCCTTTTGAGAACCAGAATTCGGTTAAACCTGTGGGGTGCTCGCCCGAACCGATGGGCAAGCAAATGAATAACGATTAACCGGGCGCTACCATGAAGAACACCCGGGTTTGGGTAAAGCTGCGGGGGGCGAGACGCGGTGCGCTAAGGAGCGCGAGGCACGGCAGCCGGCCCAGGCCATGCGCTCTTGACGCAGGCTGGGAACCAGCCGATCACGCGATCATCAAGTTGCGCCGTCTCAGGAATAAAGTCTGCTGAGGGCAAGCGATGTTGGCCGAGCTGTTCGTAGCAGAGCGCGATTAACGCTTTTAGCTCAAGGTGAAGATCCAGCCGGTAGCTGTGCAACAGGTGCTTGCCGTCCTCGAGCAAGTCATGCACGGTGCTGGCCGCGATCGTCGCGCACAGCAGCGCATAAGCAAAACACACTGACACATACAGCCCGATTGGGCCGTTGAGGATGGCTTGCTTAATTTGCTCTGCGTTGAACGTGAACGAACTTGGCAACACAGCTATGCCCTCATTCTAGCTGAGTCCAGCAGGAGGGTTAGGGTTCGGGTGCATTCACGGATTGGGGCAGCCCTACACGATCCCCGTCGCACGCCTCGCTGCCAGCAAAGGTGAACCTACATAGAGGGTGGGCGACGGCAGTGCCGTCGCCCACTCAGGGTTTCGCTCCTAGCCGAAGCGCACCCATGCACCTGACTCTCAGCTTTGGTTGGTATTCTCTTCGTCAAAGATGTTTACAGACCTTGGGCACCTGGCAGTGATCTTCGCTTTTGTCGCTTCGCTCTACGCAGCGATCATCTCGCTGCTTGGGGCACACCGCAACGACGACAGGTTCGTGCAAAGTGGCCGGCTGGCTGCGCTGATGACCTTCCCTTTAATCTTGCTTGGTTGCGCCGGCCTTTGGTATGCCTTGCTGACGCACGATTTCGGGGTGAACTATGTAGCCAACGTCTCCAGCCTCTCCACGCCGGTCTTCTTCCGGATTACTGCGCTTTGGGGATCGCAGGAAGGTTCTATCCTCTTTTGGTGCTTGATCATGTCGGCGTTTGTGGCGGCAGCAATGGCGAGGGACTGGGACGGCGCAGAGGACAAACCGCTGCTGCCGTATGTCACCGCGACCATGGCGCTGGTGCTGGGGTTCTTCCTCTTCCTCGAACTGTTTCTGGCCAACGCCTTCGTTCGATCTGAGTTCCCGCCCCAAGATGGGCGCGGGCTGAACCCACTGCTGCGTCACCCGGGCATGATCATCCATCCCCCCATGCTCTACGCCGGCTACACCGGCCTGCTCGTGCCGTTCGCCTTTTGCATCGCGTCGTTGGCCACCCGCCGCAGCGATGATCTCTGGCTGCGCTCATCGCGGCGATGGACGCTGGTCGGCTGGGCCTTCCTCACCGCCGGCCTGCTGCTGGGCGCGCGCTGGGCACATGATGTGCTCGGTTGGGGTGGTTACTGGGGATGGGACCCCTCGGAGAATAAGCCCCTGATCACCTGGCTAATCGCCACTCCCTTCCTACACTCGGCTATGATCCAAGAGAAGCGCGGCATGTTCAAGAACTGGAACGTCTTCCTGATCATGCTTACCTTCGCCTCGATGTTCTTCGGGACGGCGTTCATCCGCAGCGGGCTGCTGACCAGTGTGCATGCATTTGCCGCCAGCGACATCGGTCCGGTCTTCATGGTGGCGTTGGTGATCATCTTGGTCATCTGCGCCGTCCTCTGGCTCAGCCGGCTGGATGTGCTGCGCAGCGAACGCCAGTTGGATTCGGCGTTCTCTCGCGAGGGCATCTTCCTCATTCAAAATGTCCTCTTCTTAAGCGCAGCTTTCACCGTCTTCATCGGCACCATCTTCCCTATCTTGAGCGAGGCGATTAGCGGAGCAAAGATCACCGTTGGGCCGCCGTTCTTCGATCAGACGGTTGGCCCACAACTGGCTGCGCTGGTGCTGTTGATGGGTATTGCGCCCCTCCTGGCATGGGGCAAGTCCAGCTATGCCGCCGTGGGCCGGCAGATGCTCGTGCCGCTTGGATTCGCGCTGGTGGTGATGGCTGCGCTCTTCCTGACCGGGGCCAGGCAGCTTGTGCCACTGTTGCTGTTCGGTCTATGCGCCTATACCCTGGCGCAAACGCTGATGGAATATGTTCGCGGCGTGCGGGCGCGCATGCACAGCATGAATGAGCGCTTGCCCGTCGCCCTGCTCCATCTGGTTCAGAAGAACCAACGGCGTTATGGCGGCTATTTGGTGCATCTGGGCGTGGTGCTGCTGGCGATCGGCGTGATCGGCAAAGGCTTCTACGGCTACGACACCATCACCACGCCGGCTGTCAAGCTCAACGAAAGTTTTACCGTGGGGAATTACACCTTCACTTACCGCGGCATTCGCCCCGTACCTTGTGAATTCAATGACTGTCAGACCGTGCAGGCCATGCTACTGGTCTCGTCAGCGAGCGATGGGCGCGTCCTGGACGCCATCTTCCCGTATCGCGATCATTATCCACTTCAGCAACACACCGCCACCATCCCCGCGATCGGCGGCTCGTTTAACGAAGAGGTCTATGTGATCCTGGCCGGCTGGGACAACAACGGGGCCACTGCGTCGTTCCAGGTGTATATCAACCCGCTCATCAACTGGATCTGGGTGGGTGGGATCGTCACTTTGCTCGGCTTTCTGGTTTCTTTCTGGAAGATGCCGGAGCGCGCGCCGGCGTTTGCGCCGGCGGCTCGTCCGGCAGGAGTTTCAGCAGGATGAAAGCGATTCGCGCGTTTATAAGCCTATTGCTGGCGGTTTGGCTCGTCGCCGGTTTGGCCCAAGCACAATTGCCGGCCCCGGACGAGCCAACCTACCGCATCGCCAAACAGTTGAACTGTCCTACCTGCGCTGGCCGCAATCTGGCTGATTGCCCTACCGAGACTTGCGCGCAGTGGAAAGCGGAGATCAAGGCGCAGTTGGACGCGGGCAAGAGCGCTGAAGAGGTCTTGATTTACTTCCAAGACCGCTTCGGGCCGACGGTGCTTCAAGAGCCGCCCAAGAGTGGCGTGACGGCGCCGTTGTGGGCCGCGCCGGTTGGCGCAGCGGTGATCTTCTTGGCCATCGCCGGTCTGGTGATGTGGCGCACTGCGCAGCGCAATACGCGCACACCGGCACCTGTGGCGGCCAACCATAGCGATCCTTTCGTCGCTGCGCTGGAGCGCGAGGTTCGCGCCGGAGAGTGAGGTGAAAGGCAAGCCGCTATTGATTGCCACCGTATCCGTTGGCGTTGTCCTGCTCGCCGGCATCTTCTTCGTCGCGCTGAATCTGGTGATGCAACAGGGCGCGCGACCCACCCCTGGCTCGCCTGCCCCAGACTTCACGCTAAAGCTTTACCCTGGCTATCGCGCCGGGCTGCCCGAGGAGATTCGGCTGAGCGACCTGCGCGGCAGTGTCGTGGTGATTAACTTCTGGGCCTCGTGGTGTGTGGAGTGTCACAAAGAAGCGCAGGCCCTGGAGGGCATCTACCGTGCCTACAAGGATCGCGGCGTGGTTGTGCTGGGGGTTGACTACCTAGACACCGAAGCGCCGGCGCTTGCCTATCTGAAGCAATACGACGTGACCTACCCCAACGGCATTGACCTTCAGCAGCGGATCGCCAAGGCATATCGAATCACCGGCGTGCCGGAAACTTTCTTTATTGACCGCGATGGCGTGGTGCGCGAAGTGGTGATCGCGCCGCTCACCGAGGCCCAGTTGCGCACGATGATCGAAGCACTGATCGAGGACTAATGCATGGCGGCTGGTACATTGCTCTTTGGATTAGCGCTGTTCATACTCATCGCATTAATCGTCAGTTTGCCGCTCTTGGGCCGAAAGCGGCCGGCCGTGAGGCCAACCAGCCGGCGCGAAGTCCTAGAGCGTGAGCGCGAATCCGTCGTCCGCGAGATCCGCGAGTTGGACTTTGACTACCGCACCGGCAAGGTCAGCGACGAGGACTATAAGCGCCTGCGCGAGGCGCGCGTGGCGCACGGCGCGGCGCTCCTGCGCGAGCTGGCCAGCCTGGAGAAGGGCGAGTTGTATGACCCAGAACGCGCGATTGAGGAGCAAGTGGCGCGTTTGCGAACCGTGCTATCCAGCAACGGCAAGCCGGGGGTTGCGCTTGCTACTTGTCCGCAGTGCGGTCAACCAGTGCGACCAAACGACCGGTTCTGCCCGCAGTGTGGCGCGCGACTGCGCCCCCAGCAGGATGAAGCCATCCTAAGCACAGAGTGATTCATCGAAGATGAGCTGGCGCATCGTCTTGAGCTTGTGTGGTCTGGCTGTGGCCCTGGCCGGCTGCTCCTTTGCCCGCCATCCAACCGTGCCGGTCGAAGTGCTGCTCACGCCCGCAGCCATGCCAACGCCCGTCGCCGATGGTGAATCGGCGCCGCAGCGCCCGCCGAATGTCTTGGTCGGCTCGGCCATCTACGAGCAAAAGTGCGCCTCATGTCATGGGCCGGATGGCAAAGGCGATGGCCCAAGCGCTGCGCAAATCAAGGCGCAAGGTCGCCTCGTGCCCAGCCTGGTTGCGTCTGCTCGCGTTCGCGCCGTGCGGCCCAGCGAGTGGCACAACATCATCACCAACGGACGCATCCAGAACCTGATGCCGCCCTTTCGCGGCTCACTCAACGCACAAGAGCGCTGGGACGTCCAAGCCTATCTTTGGGCGCTGGGGACCAGCCCACAACAGATCGAGGCAGGCCGGCAGATTTACCAGGTGAAGTGCGCCGCTTGCCACGGAGAACAGGGCGAAACGCAGGTGGGCGAAGGCGCGCTGCGCCGCGCGCTAAACGATCCGTTCTTCCTTGCCGATCGATCACTCTTGGAGATCTCCAGCCTGATGCTCAGTGGCGAGCCGCACGCCGGCATCGCGCTGAGCGAGGCTGAGCGCTTCCAAATAGCCGACTTTGTGCGGTCGCTGAGCTATCGCTACGCCGATCCTGCGGCGATTCGCGCATCGGAGCTGGCCGGGGATGGCGTGATCACCCTGCGCGCCATCAATCGCACGCCTAATGGGGGGACAATCGCCAACCTGCCGGTGACGCTGCGCGCCTACGACACCAACGGCGAGGTGCTCTCGCGCACAACAATGCTGGACGCCGAGGGCTTTGCGACGTTCAGCAACCTACCGACGCGGGCCGATTACTTCTACCAAGCCGAGCTGGACTATGGCGGCGGACGCTTCTATGCGCCGCCAGTGCAATTCCCCATCACCGGTTCGCAGGCCATCAGCAACTTCCTGCCCGTCTTCGAGACCACCGCCGATCAAAGTGCCATCAGCATCAGCGAGATGCACTTGTTTGTGCAGAACGTTGCGCCGGGCACGGTGACGATCGTGGAGTTTTACTGGTTTGACAATGCCAGCGAGCGCGCTTACATCGGCGAGGCTGGGCCGGATGGTCGCCGGCGCACGCTCAAACTCAGCGTGCCCGAAGAAGCACAAAACGTGCGCTTCGATGGCCTGGGGCTTGGCCAGCGCTTCTTCCGCGAGGGCAATACGATCTACGACACCGACACGGTGATGCCAGGCCAGCGCGCTGCACAGGTGACGATGCTCTACGAGTTGCCTTACCGCGACGGTCGCCTGATCGAGCGCAAAGTGTTTTATCCAACCCAATACGCCGATGTGATCCTGCCGGAGCTGAACGGGCCGGGCACGCCTTTCACCATCACTGGCAATGTGATTAACGCGGGGGTGCAGCCGCTCAGCAGCGGCAACGTGGCCGTTTTCGCCATCAGCCGGCCACTGGCTGCCGAGGACTCCCTGAGCTTTGAGCTGCGCGGCAATCCCTTGGCCAGCCCACCCGCCGGCAGCGATGGCGTCGCCATCGGCGCAGGTCTAATCGCACTTGGCTTGACGATTGGCCTGGCTTACCTGGCCTTCAGCCGCCTCTCGACGAATGGCCATCGTGTGCGCGCGCTCCCTCAGCGGCGCAGACAACTGCTCCAACAGATCGCTGCACTGGATGACAGTTTCGCCCTGGGCGAGATAGACGCCGAGAGCTACGGGCGACGGCGCGCTGCGCTGAAGGCAGAGCTGCTCGACCTCTGGGATGGCAAAGAAGATGCGGTCGTGCGTGCGCGTGGCTGATCATCTTGCGCCATGCGAGGCAAGCGCGCGAACTCAAAAGCCCAACTGCCCCTCGTAGCCGGTCATCTGCGCGCGCCAACCAAAGGCGGCCGTTAACAATAACGTCGCGCCATAGAGCAACACAGCGCCGCGATCATCACGTCCGCGCGTGTAGGCGAACACGGCCGGCGCGCTGATCACCACCAACACGCCATACAAATAGTGGACGAAGCGCACCATTACCCCCAAGCCGAGGCTGACGAGCACCAGACCGACGAGCACTTGTACTAGTCCGAGCAGCGGGCTAAGCGCCACCGCCCCGAGATAGTTGCCATCTAACCCTTCGCCGCGGAAGTACTTGATCATCCCCCAGACGCCCAGGATGGTGTTGAAGAGGATGACCGCATTGGCCAGGTTAGCGTGAATCTGCACTGGACCCATAGCTGAAGATTCTATAGGGGGCGATAAGGGGTGCATTCATGGCTGGGGGCAAGCTTAATCTCACGCGGAGACGCGGAGAAGCCGAGCATTCCTGGTAGTCGCCTAGAGGGTGTGCGCCCGATTCGCGGATTAGTGAACGCACCCTCACCCATAGGGTGCATGTTCGATTCGTATAATCGAACAAACGTCCTATGGCCAAAAAGCAATCGGCGACCACCCGAAACGGTCAGGCTCCGCTCCAGGCTGAGCTTCACCTGGAAGACAACCGCTATGGGCGCATCCGCCGCACCGACATCAACCGTGAAATGCAGACGAGCTATCTCTCGTATGCCATGTCGGTCATCGTCAGCCGCGCCCTGCCTGACGCGCGAGATGGATTGAAGCCTGTTCAACGGCGCATCCTCTACGTGATGCACGATACCGGCCTGCGCGCAGACGCGCCCTATCGCAAGAGCGCGCGCATCGTTGGCGATGTGCTGGGCAAATACCATCCCCACGGTGACCAGTCGGTGTATGACGCGATGGCCCGCATGGCGCAGGACTTCTCGATGCGCTATCCGCTGGTGGACGGCCAGGGCAACTTTGGGAGCGTGGACGGCGATCCGCCGGCGGCCATGCGTTATACCGAAGCCCGCCTCAGCCGGCCAGCTATGGACCTGCTGGCTGATCTAGAGAAGAACACGGTGGACTTCGTGGACAACTACGATGGCACGACCCGCGAACCAACCGTGCTGCCGGCTGCGCTGCCGAACTTGCTCGTCAACGGCGCTACAGGCATCGCCGTTGGCATGGCCACCAACATCCCGCCCCATAACCTTAATGAGGTGGCGGACGCAATTGCCTTCCTCATAGACCGCATCGCAGCCAAACGCGGCGCTGCCAAAGCCCTGCAAGAATGGACGCTGCCCGAGGTTGAGGTGGATGTGGATGAACTCATGCAATTCATCAAAGGCCCAGACTTCCCCACTGGCGGCATCGTCTTCCGCTACGACGAGCGGACCGAGGGCAGCGACGCGATCAAAGCCGCTTACGCCACCGGCCGCGGCAAGATCATCGTGCAGGCGAAGGCGCATTTTGAAGAAGGGGCGCGCGGACGCAACCACATTATTGTCACCGAGTTGCCTTACGCCGTGAACAAATCTGCGCTCATCGAGCGCATCGCTGACCTGGTGCGCGAGGGCAAGATCACCGGCATCACCGACATCCACGATGAGAGTGACCGGCGCGGTATGCGGATCGTCATTGACGTCAACAAGAATGACGATCCACGCCAAGTGCTGAGCGCTTTATACAAGCACACTCCGATGCGCACCTCATTTGGCGTGATCATGTTGGCGCTGGTGAACGGCGAGCCGCGCGTGTTGCCGCTGCGGCGTGCGCTGTACGTGTTCATCGAACATCGCCTCTTTGTCATCAAGCGTCGCAGCGAATTTGACTTGGACGAGGCGCGGCGCCGTGCCCACATCCTGGAGGGGCTGGTCAAAGCCCTTGACATCATTGATGAGATCATCCGCTTGATCCGTACTTCGCGCGACAGCGAGGCTGCCCGCCGCGGGTTGATCGAACAGTTTAAGTTCACCGAGGTCCAGGCTCAGGCCATCCTCGATATGCCCTTGCGCCGGCTCACCCAGCTCGACCGCAAACGCCTGGAAGAGGAGCTGGCCGAGAAGCGCAAGCTAATCAAATACCTGGAAGACCTGCTCAAGCACCCCATCAAGATCCTGGGAGTGATTAAAGAGGAGCTTGCGGCGCTAAAGGAGAAGTACGGCGATGGCCGGCGCACAGTCATCGTGGACAGGCTAAGCGACGGCCGCCGGCTCGGCAAAGGCAAGCCGTCGGCCAAGCGAGACCACGCCGGCGCCCTCCCGCTCACCGTGCACGAGTTGGTCGGCAGCGAGGTCACCTACGTGATCATCGGCCAGAATGGAAAGATCGGTCGGGTCGGACAACTGCCCCGCACTCTCAGCGCTGCCGAAGTCGCGCCGGCAGCGATCGTCAAAACGGCAACCGATAAATTGCTCTATGTCTTTGGCGCTTCCGGAAAGGGTGTCGCCTTAAGCGTAGCCAACTTGCCCCAAGAGGATGTGTTGAGCGGTCAAGGCGTGCTGCTCGGCAATATCAGCGCTTTCGCTGCTGATGACGCTGTGGTAGGTGCCCTTGCACTAGATCGCGCGGCGATTAGGGCCGCGGGCAAGTCGGACGACGACGAGAACGGCCCGTTCGTGGTGTGTGCTACGGCGAGCGGCATGGTCAAGCGCAGCGCAGCCACGCTTCTCCCCGGCGCACACGGCCAAGTGTTCACCGCTGTTGGCCTCGCTGAGGGCGACCGGCTGGTGGACGTGCGGTTGACCCAGGGCGATGAAGACTTGTTGCTCTTCACCCAGCAGGGAATGGCGATTCGCTTCAAGCAGGAAGAAGTTCGGCCGATGGGCCTGCCAGCAGGTGGCGTGGTGGGCATCAAGCTGTCCGAGGGCGACAGCGTGGTGAGCTTGGGCCTTGTGAACCGGTCGAACAAAGCGCTCGAAGTCGTGATCGGCACCAGCGATGGACGAGCAAAGCGAATGGCCTTCAAGGAGTTTCCCGTTCAGGGGCGAGCCGGCAAGGGCGTGGCCGTGACCAAGATCACTGATGGGGCGATGTTAGCGGACGCGGTCGTTGCTGCGCCAGAGGACACGATCACGTATCTCACTTCCAAGAATCACGCCAAGTCCTTAAAAGCCAAGCATCTCACGCGGCGCAGCCGGGCAGCAGCAGGCGACGAGATCATCACCCTAAGCGCCAAAGAACGCTTGGCGCGCTTGCTGGTGGTCGAGTAGCGCGCGTTTGTCTGTCGGTTGCCTCAAGCCGACCCTACATCTGCGCGATTGGCTTTGCCGATTGCACGGCAGCTTATGTTGGAAGTTCAGCACCTGGCCGCGCTTGGCCATCGAGGACGACCCATGCTGCGCTTTGCTTGAGCGCGCTGATGCCTTCAGGGGTGAGTTTCTCGCCGGCAACCACGGGCAACGCCACGACCCCCGGGATTTTCTCGAGCAGTTTCGCCCGCTGCACGGCGCGCGCGACATCGCGGGCGTCAATGGTGACAGACACCTCAACAGCAAGATAGGCAGCCCTGTCGTCAGAGATGCGCCGACCGCGCACGACTGCGTCCAGCCGGCTGATCTCCTCGACCTCTGCGTCGTTCAGCACCCCATCAGCCTGTGCCTGGCTCAACAAGTCATCGAGTTCGCTGTCGCTCAGCAGCTTTGGCTTGCGCAGGATACGGCGGAAGTAGACAAAAGGCCGCTCGCGGTACTTGCGCTCAAGTGAATCGCCCTTCAAGGTGGCCACATCAGTCTTGAGCACGCCGACATCGGCCTTGAGCACCTCAACATCGGCCTTGAGCACCTCAACATCGGCCTTGAGCACCCCAACGTCGGCCTTGAGCACCTCAACATCGGCCTTGAGCACCCCAACATCGGCCTTGAGCACCTCAACGTCCTGCTCAACACGATACAGGCGCTTGTTCATCTCCTCAATTACTTTGAGCAGGTCGCGGATCAACGCGGGCAACGACAGAATTTCCTCGCCCAGTAGCTCGCGGCGCAAAGCTTCCTTCCATTCGGGCATGGTCCGAATGATCTCGAGCAGGTCGCGAAAGTCGTTCACAGTAAAAGCCATAGCACCAAGCAAATTATAGGCGCAGACGGGGAGCATCACCTGGGTGCATTCATGACCAGGGACAGAAAGTGGGTGGGCGACGGCACTGCCGTCGCCCACCTTCTATAGATTGACGTTCAGTGAACGCACCGGCTTTCGAGCGGATGCCAAACTCTCTGCGCTCTCCGCGCGAGATCAAACTTGCGCAAACGCATCTTGGTTTACCCATCAGAGCGCGCCAGTCAAAAGGCTGGACCTCCGACCGGAGCAAGAAAGACCGTCAAGCGATTTCCACGGGTCCGCGATCGTCCAACCAGGCTTCGATCCATGCACCCACGGCCAGCGCTTGTTGATCCGCGCCAAAAGGCGCGATAATCTGCAGCGCAACCGGCAAACTGTTGATCCGCGCAAAGGGGAGCGCCAGCGCCGGCAGGCCGGCCAGCGCCGCCGGCAGCGTCAAACGCAGGATGGCCGTCCGCAGATCCGCCGGGCCAGCTTCCAGCGCGATTTCGGTCGTGCCACGCGGCGGCGCGACGCAGGGCGCTGCCGGCAACACCAGCGCATCTGCGCCTTGCAACGCGCGATGCAGCGCCTCGCGCAGCACGCGCTGGTATTCACGGGCGTGCAGGTACTGCACTGCGCTGAAGTCGTATCCGCGCATCAGCGCTTCGCGGACGGGTGGGCTAAAGGCCTCTGGCTGCGCCGCTAGGGCGCTGCGGTGAATCATTACAGACTCGGCGCGCAGCGGCGCAAAGCCGGCCAGCGGGTCGCCGATGTCGAGCGTGACCTCGTCCACCAGCGCGTCGGCCAACCGCAAGCGCTCGATGAGCAGCTCAAACGCCGAGCGAACTTCTGAGGTCAGCGCGCCTAGCAGGTAAGCTGCCGGCACGACCAGCCGCGGCGGGCGAGGAAGCGGCGCGGCGCTCGCCCAGGCGTCGTTTGGCCTGCCGGCCAGGACAGCGAACAGCGCTGCGACATCAGCAACTGTTCGCGCGAGCGGTCCGGCGTGGTCACAGCTTGGAACCAGCGGGAGCGCGC
>Ga0308420_1000349_pt1 | contig 22124 bp, 33 predicted proteins | sample HotsprSampleMS55_FD_203802 | JGI IMG/M metagenome (GOLD analysis project Ga0308420, IMG submission 203802) | Hot spring phototrophic mat microbial communities from Mushroom Spring, Yellowstone National Park, Wyoming, United States - 20090730_MS55 ... | reverse complement strand
CATAACCCCCGTTCGACGCTGGTGTGTCTAAAACACATGACACCTCGTCATTAGACCGAAACTCGCCGCTGGTAACGGTGAGAGCCAGGTCATCCGATGTAGCACTTAAAATTAATCTAGATGTAGTGGATGTATTAATTATGCTACAAGTGGCGGTAGCACTATTACTACCTGAGCTGATGTACATGTTTATACCACTGGCGGGTATACCGCTAGTGAACCATATTTCAGGCTGTGGTGCCCCGCCTCCTCCGCCTTGCGGGTTGTACCCGCCGGCTACAGGTATGGTTATATCCTCGGCCAGCACCAGCAGACCTGTGTTAATAAAACCGGCTAAAAAGCCAATCGCAAGTATTACAGCTAACAGTTTTTTCATTTCTTTTTAAACCTCCTTTTAATTAAGGTTGAATATAAAGTTCTCCTCTAACGGTAAAACGGAGAGTACCGGAAAGCGAAGCTTTACAATCTGCTTTACGATGGGCCTCAAAGATTATAATCATATTATTAGCCGCACCAATTGCCCCTAAGTCTCCTGTTACAGCACCGTAAGGTAGATTAGGTGGATACTGTATTAAATTCATAGTGTTGTTTTGTAATACGCCCCCGTACCAGAGTAACCGGTTCCACACCCCTAATAAATTTGTGTAATACCCGCCGTTGGTCGACGGTGTATTAAAAATTACGTGAATCCAACTATTGTTATCAAAACCTGTGGCATCGTTAACCCTTAACAGGGTATCCTCGGCAGACGCTATAGAAAAAATCAGTTTAGATGACACAGAATAATTTGTAATTGTACGAGATACCGATATATCAGTGACGCCTATATCCATGCTTAAGTCCACTGGCGTTGCGACCGCGGCAAAATTTATCTCCGGCGAAGGAGGCGGAGCCGGCACCCTCCACTCCCCCGTAATCGGTATCTCAATTGTGTCTGCCAGCACCGGCAGACAGGCACTACCGATAAACCCCACTAAAAATCCTATCGCCAGCAAAATCGACATAAATCTTCTCAAAAAAAACATCACCCCTTCTTCAGTGGTAGATAACAATCAAAAAGTAACGCTATCCCATCCCCCTCATGCGGTTGGGGAATGGTGACATATACCCCCTTGGCGTCCGGGGGCACATAATACCTTACCGTGCACTGTTGATGTGGTTTTAATTCGGCCGGTATAACGTACTTCTTTTCCCCGTCCCTCGTGAGAGCCAAGGTGACATTTTCGATAGGCTTATCCCCGTTGTTACCTATCCGAAGTACATTCCAACCCGGACGCACCTCAGCGGGGTAAATATACAACCCTTGCCTTGCCTCATCCGCCTCGCTGGTAAAAGACAGCGTGGGCAGAATAGGCAACCGTCCTACCTCTTTTCCTAGGTAAAACCCACCCACCAACATCAGTGCGCCCAACGCCACCAGGCAGAACAACTGCATTATCCGCCTTTTTCTGCTCTTGTGGCCTTCGCCACCGTTTTCGCTGTTTTTAATACCGTCCTCCATACTTTCACCTCCTTTCTTTTTATCCTCTAAAAATAAAAACGTCCCGGCCCCACCCTGTAAAGGGGTGAGAACCGGGACGCCTCGCCCGGGGCTATGGAGACAAGAGATCGGGCAAATCCTCAATCTCTTGTCTCTCCCAAAAAGGATTGGGGTTAGGTATTTGAGAGCGTATCTCTTCCAAAAGCCCTTCTAACTCTCCCCGAAGCATCTCAATAGCCTCGGGATGAGCCTCCCCTACATCCTGAGCCCATCGCATTAAGCGACGGGTCTCAGTGTAGGCCCGGTCCGCCTTGACCGTCCCAAAGGACGGCGAAATGACGTACCGGATATGTGATTGCTCCTGCATATCCCACCACCGCATCACACTGACTCCCCAGTAAAGGGAGTTCAGTGCTTGTACAACGGTATAACTTTCTAACTCAATGTCATCAGGCACAATATTATTCCAACTAATAAACACCTCCCTGGGGCCTCCGTACTCTATCCCTCTGTTAGGAGGGACATACGGCTCCTCAATAACTACAACGTCTTCAAATCCCCGCGCTTCTCTTAAACTAGAAGCGAAACCACCTCGAACGAGAATAACGCAGGTCTCCAACTCATTCAATTCCCCAAGTTTCAACATTTCCATCAACCTCCTTTAATTTTTGTTATTAAACTAAACCCCGCCTTACAGCGCGGCTCAGCACTCCCAAAAAACAATAAATATGGGCATAAACGCCCATATTCTCTCGTTCCTTGGTTATGCTTGCCCGCCTTGAGCGGGGTTTAATTCCTTACTTACCCTCCTCACGGGAGGGGTATCGTACTCACCTGCTAAGCAGGTAAACAAAAACCGCTTACACCTATATTATACCCCTCTTTTTCAAAAAGTGAATACCTTTTTACCTAACTCCCCACAGCCTTCATCAACTTGAGCACTAATCCAGCCAAGAGCATCCCGCCGCCCAAAAGCAGGCCGCCGCCGATGATATAGGGTATAGACTCCATCGCCTGAGCCCGCTCGCTCGGCTTTCCGGCGGTAGTAATGAGCTTCACGGCGGTAATGCACACGGCCACGAACACAATCAACCCGCCGAGCGGGTAAACAATGCTCTGTACCGTATCCGCCAGCTTGTCCGAGACCTCCTCCGCCGTCTTTTCCGTCACCCCCGCAACCGCCGGCATAGTGACCGCCAGGGTGAACCACAGCGTGGACAGCATCCATCCCAATCGCCGCCACAACGTCTCCAACCTGCTACGCATCAGCCATCTACCCCCTTTTATTTTCATTGTCCCAGCCATTTACCCACAGCCATAATAATCCCCGCGATTTTCGCCGCGTTCGCCCATAAAGCCACACCTAAAGCCACACAGAACAGTATCTGCGCCGCCTTTTTTAACACCCCCACGCCAATAACCAGGGCCGCCACCAGCATCAAGGCCGCCGCCCCAATGGAGACCTTCCCCAGAATATCCACCACCGGGGTCAAGGCCCCGTACAGCAGGGCCTCTAACTCCTTCACCTTTGCCTCGACCTTCCCCGGGTCCACCGGCCTCACCCCGCCCGCCGTGCCCCCGCCATCCGCGGTCACGGCGGTCTGGGCTGTCGCCCCGCCCTGGCCCACGCCTGTCTCGGCCAGGGCCGGCGGCGCAAAGACGCCAAGGACGGTCACGGAAGTCAATACCAGCATCAAGGCCAAAACCCAGACCCGCAAACGGCTACACCTCCTTCAGTTTTTTGGCCAGGCGGAACCGCACCTGCCTTCTAGCCGGGATTTCTACTTCTTTGCCCCCAATTTTCCCCTTCCTGGCCGGAAGGAGCTGGGGAACGAATGTCCCGAAATCCGCCAGGCGGACCGCCTTGCCCTCGGCCAGCATCTTTGATATAGTTGCGATTAGAGCATGGATGAATTCTTTTTTAGCCTTCACCGACATTTCAGGAAAAGGTATTTCCCTGGCTAAATCACCTAGACCTATCACGATACTCTTCTCTTTCCCGTTTCCGTTTTCGCGCAATACAATCCCCTCCTATCCAATCTGTTAGTAGTACCCATATTGCCGTAAGGTCGTCCCCTGTCAGCGCCCACCAGGTGTTCTTGGCACTCCAGGGCCGAAGAAAGAGCCAGACCTGCCTCTCACCCCCTTCGTGCTCTCTATATCCAGCGGCCCACACGATTTGGACACCGTGCCGCCGCTCCAGCAACCTCACGCACGCCCGGCCCAGACTCAGGGCCTCCCGTCGCTCCGCTCCGGGAGCCGGGTCTAGTAGCCTGTCCTTTTCACAGGCGAGCTCTCCTTTTGCTATCCGTAAAATCAGGATGAACATTTTACTCAGGTTCTTCGCCCCCGGCCCCTTTTTCCACCAGTCCACGCCCTTCACCTCCCCGCCTTCCCCCGTCACCACCACAGGAAACCGGGCTAAAAGCCGCAGGGCCGTGGCATTATGCCGCACGTTCAGTGATTTAACCCAGATGCCATCACCTTCTTTCTAAGCAAAATTTTTCCTAATACCTTTTAGCCCTGTCCTGGGCCGCCTGGGGCCTGGGCCTGGGCCCGGAGCCGCTCGACCTGGGCACGGGCCTGGGCCACGGCGTTCTCCAGGGCGTCCCGGTCCGGGGCCGCGAGAACCAGGAGGGTGCGCACCAGCACTTCGACCCGCTCCAGGGTCTGGGTGAGGGCCTGGGTTTGCTCCGCCTGGCCTTGGCCTCGCTCCAGGTTCAAGGCCAGGCGGAGCAGGGCTTCGATGGCCCCGGACCGGGACTTGGCCCGCGAGGCCAGGGCGTCAACCTGGGCCAGGAGTTCCTCGTCAAGGGCTATGGATATTTTCTTGTCCATAATCATTCCTCCTTATACCACGAATAACCATTAATTATCCTACCACGTTATTCCAATAGTAGGATACTTTGTCATACCGTTAATGCTATTTTTATTATTAAGGTATATTATGGATTAAATTGGTCTTTTTTTCTTACTTTTTCCCTCACCCTTCCTTCCTGTGAGGCAAGGAGGATGTGGGATGGTGTGGGGCGAGGGAGCCTCGGGGGGCCGGGCCGGGCTGGGCCGAGGCGAGGGAGGGGAGGGGGTAACAACGGGGTGCCAGAAATTCCCTTTTCGGGAAGCCCTTAGTCAGTATCCGAGGGAGCGGAATACCCAACCGAGGGGGTCGGCTGCAACCCCGCTAACTGCCCCCACAGTCCCAGTAAAAACATCTCCTAAGTGTCCTAATAAGGCAGGAACCGCCATCAGGACCAAGAGAAGCAGTATCATATCAGCGAGTATGCCAGCCCCTATAGTTAATCCCACTGCACTCAGACCTGCCTGTAAGACAAGCCGCAGGAGGGCCAACCCGAACACTCCGGTTGTTATTAGTAGCACCACCGCTTTAAGCGATGCCATTAATCCTGTGTACATCATGGACATATCAAACATACCGCTCTATCCTCCCTTCTTACAAGGACTTACAAAATAGAAAAACGCCAGCGACAAAAAATTCTGCCGCTAGCGTTTTACGCGGGTATGCGCGTGTGCCCTTACACCTTTATATTACCAAACTTTCAAATTTCGTCAAGCCCTACACTTGCCGCGCCTATCCCAAAACGGATAATATATCTGCTTTGAGTTCGGCGGGGTTTACCGCGGGCTTTCCCTCGCTGTGTCCATTGGCCGGTGCTATGGACAGCCGGGTGAGTTCTTCTTTTATTGCCTCCCGTACCGCTTCTCGTATAGCCTCGACAACTAGTCCGTAATCGTACTCTTTTACTGGAGCGACGGTAAGCCTCTCTCGAATAAATTTCGACCTCCTGCCCTCGGGGAGAAGAAAAACAGGATGGTCGGCAGGCAGGCGTATCGTGACTACTTTGGTTTTTTCCTTATCGGTTTTTACTCTCATAAGAGCTCACCCCTCGCTCCTAGACTCCTAGAGAAAAATAAACGTGATACCGTACTTCTGTATTACGGCCAATGCCTCTTCGTAGCTCTCAGCGTTTTGTACTTCTTGCAACATCTGCTCGACCGCCTCCCGTCCCGCCGTCCTCCGTACAGCCTTTTGCGCGGCGGCCAAAAGCACGTATATATTGCCGTCCGGAGAACCTTTCTGCACAGCAAATGCCGTTTCCCCCAACTGTAACATTAAAATTCCCCCTTTTTCTTGTTTTTTAATAACTTTTGTATTACAAATGCAATACAGTTGTTTCGATTTAAACCCGTATTACAAATGTAATACAAAACCTCACAAACTGCCCATCAATCCTGCATTAACCGGAGATAGCCCCTGGCGTTCCCAAATACAGGGTCGAGTAAGGTTTCGGCGCACGGAAAAGCCAGGCGCAGGTGGGAACCAAACATATGCGCCCCGCCGCCGGCGAGCACGGTTTTAGCCACGAATTCTGCTCGGTCTTGGAGCACAGATTTTATCCCCGCTTCTATAGCCTGGGCTGTCTGTTTCACCGCATCCCGGTACTGCTTTGATAAATCCACTGTCCTTCCTGCATGTAAAATGGTCTCTCCTTTTGCCGCCGCTGTAGCGACTTCCTCAGCCATACGGCCTGGGAGCGGCACTCCCGTTTTCTCTCGCCAGGCCATAGCAAGAGATTGATGAACCGCGTGAACACCCACTTCTATGCTAGAACAGCCGTCAGGAATAGGGATGTACCGTGCGCGACCGTCGACTAGACGGCTCTCGAAAAGCAAAAATTCGGTCGTGTATGTGCCCACATCCACAAGTAGGACATATCCTCTCGCCGGCAGGTCGTCGCAAAGAGCCAGTATCCCTGCCCCCTGCGGGAAGACTTCCACTCTGGAAAAAGCTATGTGCTTTTCTGTGCCGTTCGTGCCCACCCAGGCGGCAAGCGCCTGCACGTGTTCGGCCAGCCAATCCCGCTGGGCCTTGAAAAACGCTAGGGGAAGCCCCACGGCCAATTCAGGCTTGTCCCCTCCTTCTCCTGCCCCGACCAGGTACGCCGCCGCCAAAAGCAGTATGTCGTGTACCTCCCCGTTCTTCCTGCTCTGGCCGGGCAAAGTTAAACATGATACGCATTGCTTTGCCCTCTCGCCGACGAACCAATTTGCCCCGTTGATTTTGACCTCATAAGGCAAAGCGCTAAAAAGCCCGCCCGTCGTGTCGGCTATCGCTCGGGCCACAACTGACGGGAAAGAGACCTTCCTTCCGTCTTCGGAAAGAGCTTTTGTCCAGCCGTAACCGACATCTACTGCTATACGCATCACATCGCCTCCTTTGCGAGATTGGGATTAACAATAACCAGCCTAAGTACCGCATCTCGTATATACGCCGGGCACCACGCTAGTTCTCGACGAATTTCCTCCTCCGAAGGTATTTCAGCCCTGTAGTCCCTCGGCTCAGTCATGGCCGCTACTATGTCTATAGCAGATAACCATATGGCGCCCTCACAAGGCTCGACACCTAAGGGATACCCTTTACCCCCCGGCCGCTCATGATGTTGCCTTATAATTTCCACGGCCTCGGGGCACAAACCTAGTTCCTGGGCTATATCGCCCCCAACTAATGGATGTGCCTGCATAATATACCAGTCCGAATTGGACAATAGGTACCGCGGGGCCGTTAAAAACCGTTCCGACCAATAGGCTTTACCCAGGTCGTGATAAACCGCCGCCGCAACGAATACGGCCCCGCGGATGCCCGGTATCTGCACGTCTTTCATCAGCCTGGCCGCCAATGCTCCCGTGTGTAAAGAGTGGGACAGCACTTCGGTGGGCAGGCGAGAAAATAATATACCCTGCATCGCTAGTCCTCCCTCGGGTTCGGGCCGTATTCTTTGCCTAGTTTTGCATTTAGGTATTGCGCTAACACCATCCTGATAAGCGTGGATACACTTATGTCCCATGTATTTGCCAACTGGGTTAAATCACTGTACATTTCCTCTGACATCAACATAGAAATATGCCGTCTGTTTTGGATTTTCTTCGGCTGCCCTTTCATGGCAGCGCCCCCCCTTTCCTAAACAACTCTGTGCGCTCAAAAGTCCATATCTTTGGGTCTGCCTGAACCTCGGGGCGTTGGGCTTTAATCAACCTTGGCTGGCTACCATTGGGACACATTTTCGCTAAGAATTCTTCTACAGCAAGCATTACAAGAGCCGCAGAAGAAATACCCTTCTTTTGTGCCTCCTGAGCCACTATGTCACGAAACTCCCGCGTGACAAAAATAGTCGCGTATTTCCCCCGCCTGGAACGGGTTGGTGATGGTTTTTGGGACATTATCGGCCACCTCCTTTTAAAGATTATCTTGTTGCCTAAGTTGGCTTTCGGCTAAAGCGCAGTATTCAGGTACTATATCATATCCCGCCCAATGTCTATTTAAAGTTTTTGCCGCAAGACAAGTAGTTCTAGAACCACTTGTTGTCACTCTTTATAAACCTCCCAATACTTAGCCCGCCGGTTGGTTCCCGGCGGGCTAACAAACTTAATAATACATACCAACGGCATGATTAGAAGTCAATTCATACAGCGTGACAGGGAAAAACGTTTCGGTATTAGGTACATGCAACCACTTCATCGGCACGACCGCCGCGGCTAATGTCACTAAAGCGTCGGGGTTGTTTTTATGTTCCATCTTAACTTGCATCGTAGGCCATTTATCATGCCACCAAACAGGTGAAGGGGTTTTTTGCACGGCCCGTCCATCCTTGGACGTATAAGGAAGTGGTATCAGGACATATGCTTTGCTGTCGCTGTCTAACACCATAGGTGCATAGATGAACCTATCACGCCACTTGTTATCTATATAACTGTGATACAGTATCAATAAATATCCAGCAAGAGTATAACCTTCTGGGAGCTCTTTAATATTTGTGCATTCCGTCACCGTGGTATCGGCGCGACCTGCCGCAAGCATCCACTTAAACCGCTCAGCCAGTGCCTGCTCCAACGCGGTTTGGGTAGGGGTCGCGGCCTGGGCCGGCCCGACGACAATAACTCCCATAAACAAACATACTACCAACAACATAGACGCCACCTTCTTAATCCGCATTTACACGACCTCCTTTTCCGACTTAATGCTTAGCCCGCCGGGAACCAGCCGGCGGGCTTTGGTTAGAAAATAATCGTTATTTTGTTAACCGAAACAGGTATGTCAAAACACCGGGGGCTAGGCCCACGAGTACTTTTCACGGGTATTATCGTCGCTACACCCTGCCGGCCTTTGTATATAGCAGGTACTATTAACTGTCCTGGAAAATTCTTCTTCCATACAGGGTCTTCATGTGTCGATGTTACCCCTAATTCCGCTAATGTTATTGTACTCTTACCAGCCACTTTACTTAAATCGTGGTCGGCCACGACTAGGTATTCTTGCCCTGTATCGTTATTAGTTAAAACGCACGATATTATTGGTATGCCATTAGCTATAATAATGGCCTGGTCACTAACGGTATAACCGGGAACAAAATCCGGTTCTGTGATATATGCTTCATCCATCTCATATACTTCATTTATTTTTGCAACTTTAGAAGGATTTTGTTTAGCAAAAACTATTCCCGTTAGGCCCACACAAACCAATAAGCAAATAACCAACACAGACGCCACCTTCTTGATTTTCCGCATTTACATGACCTCCTTTTAAATGTTTAACGTTTTAACTTACAACCATCTAGCAACATCCGGCCATCAACTCATTCCCACCCCCTTTAAAAAAATAAAACAACCCTGAATCTCTCCAGGGCCGTCGCTTGTGTCTTTGTTAATCCTCTAGCGACTCAGGCTCATCCAAGAAGCCGAGCGTACGAATAAGAATATACCGTGCGTAAGTGCTCGTGGCGAGGAAGTGGCTTCGCGCCTCCTGCTCTAGTTTGTTGCACACCTTTGCGGGAAGAGCGATGTAAAGGATCCGCCTATCTTCCCCCTCCTCAAAGTGAGACCTTTTTCTTTTGCGCCTTTCCTCGGCCATCTGCTATCAACTCCTTCTCATGTTTTAGAAAGCTTGTGAGCGCTAGCTTCACCAACTCTCCCGGTAAAAGCCCGCGACGGACCGACTCGCTAACTATCAGCCGCGCCGCAGGGTCCGTGAAGTGTATCACCAATGTAGGTTTGGGTGTAGGTTTGGGCTTAACCGCCATTGCTTACCACCTCCTTACCCATACTCGTAATCAGCGCAATTAACCCAAATCCCCGCAAACAGGGCACAGCACACATCAGGCTCAGGCCATAACGAAACTTGTGCTTCCGCATATTTACCAACCTCCTTAACTTAATTTTTAAGATTAACAAGCGCCGTCCGGCTTTTACGGCAGGCCAAACGGCGCGGTTTTCTCATGCGGACCTCCCTCTGTATTTCCGGCAATTAATACCGCCAATTTAAATAGGCGGCTTCTTCTAATCAAAACCAACTCCTCTTCAATTTCCTCGAATTTCTTTCGCCCAAACTTGCTGATCCGGCCTAACGAATACCTACCCGTAAGGATCTCTTGTTTCGGAAAGCACTGAAGCAAAGCTTCAACCTTTTTTAGGTGCTCCTCTAATATCTCCCTCTGCACATAGATTAAAGACTCTTCCATCAGCACAGGGTAATTATCCGTGCTGTAAGATACACGTGCTTTAAAATGCAAGTGCTTATGCCCGCTAACTGCAATACATAGCAAAAAAGGCGGTGTCGGAGGATTAAGTAATACCTGTTTTAAATTATCCCGCCTAGGAAAAAACAGAGTTTCCTTGGTAGCTAGAATACTGTGGTTTCGTAATATCCTTGACGACAGGCAAAAAACACATCCAGCGCATAGGCTGTGTGACGACAGACATCGTGCAAACGAGGCATCTGTGAATGTAGGTCGAATAACTTTTGCCGCGGAGACCCCTTCCCCTTCCGTAAGACCTCCACATAACCAACAAGCCCGATCCGGCACTTCATGTAAGTTTAATTTCACTTCATCAAGTAACTTACCGCTCTTTAAGGCGGCTTGAAAAATAAATTGCGTAGGTGATAAAGCTATCATAAACACCTCCCAACCTTAGACCACCATCACGTGAGATTTTTTAATTCCGGCCAACGGCGCACAAGCTCAGCGTAATACTCTGGCTGAGTTTTCTTTACTTTACTTAACTGCCCTATGCTCCACGCGAGAGGACAAGCCAACCACACCAATTCGGACCTCTCTTCAGGAAGATCTTTGTAATGCGAAAGAAAAGGTATATTCCGAGAATAGATGTAAGCCCAAACGTCCCGAATAACCCAATCAAACAATGGACAACAGGTCCATGTTGATCTGTCTTGGGTTTGATACAGGAACCCTTTTCTTTTAAGCATCACCTCTCTTTTAAAACTCTCCTGCATTCGCATCCCCATAAACTGCCCTACCCATCCTTGGGAGCCAACATGGGTATCAACCCGCTTTTTGTAGTCTCTTAACATCTTATTGGTCAGTCTTTTTTCTTCTAAGGTTTCAGGATCCGTAAAAAATCGGCCACAAGCCGCATAAACATCCCATGCGCCGGAAACCCTTACAACATGAAGATCTAACTCGAGAGCCTGAGTTGTTGCTCTCACAAATTCTAGGTTTTCGGGCGGAGTTTCTGGATAGTAAAAGTGCAGCACCGGGCCTCTCCACCCAGCATCGAGGCAAATGTATAGCAGCACGGTCGAATCTTTTCCTCCGGAAAAACTCAAAGCCCACGTGCCGGGGGCTTCGGCCAGGGCTTTGAGTATACGTTGTTTTGTTTTATCAACACGGGCCTGAAAGGATTTTAGTTTCGCATATGCCAAGGCTTCTTCTTTTAATCGTTCTCCCAAATCCACGACTTAGAAAACTCCCTGTCCTTGAAAAGATTTCCCAGGCCCGTAAACTGCTTGAGTCTCAAGACTTCATCCTTGTCCATGCCGAGCTGCTCTGCTATTTTCTTGTCGCTCCACCCAGAAAAATAAAGCTCTTCAACTATTTTGCTCATCGGCAAAATGGCATGTGTGCCACGTGCTCTATTGTGGCGGATGGTTGACGCCATGCGCTCGCTCAGGTCCTTCTGTATCGTAACAACAGGCAAATAACCGTGTATCCTTGTATAAATTTCTTGGCTTTCTTTTCCTACCCTATGCCTGTGAAAGCCATCAACGACGATATATTCATCTTTCGATGAATCATAATAAGCTACAATAGGTTGGGTATATCCATCTTGCTTGATTGACAACTCAAGAAGTTTCATTTCCGGCGGAGCCACCTGGTTGGGATTGTAGTCGTTCCCCCTAACTTTCTCGGCCTGAACCCATTGTACGTAGTCCACCGGTTCAGAGTCAAACGGACTGACCTCAGCGATTACCCGGCGGACCTCATTGAGAACCTCTACTTGTTCTTCAAGGGGTAAATGTTTAAGCCTTCCTAAAATCTGTTGGACAGCCTCAGTTATTTCATGCACCCTCTTCTCCTCCCTTATTCACCATAGATCTCACGCAATTCCAAGTATTTCTGGTACTGGTTTTTTGTTTGGGCAAATGATAGCGACTTGCACAGCCGGTCATTCTTTAAAATGCACTTAGCTATCCTTCTCCACGAAGGGACCTTTTTCTGTGCTTCCAAGCGTGGGTCCCCTTCATCAGGAATTTCCGGATACCCGTGTTCGGCCCACCACTCTAGAAACACCTTAAACTTTCGCCTGTACCACTCGGCCTCATAACGAGGAAGCGTTTCCAGAAGAAACTCGACATAAGACTTCCACGTATGACCTGGAGGGAGTTCAACCCTCCGGTGGCCTAAAAGCATTGTTTGACAGTAGATATTGCCAAAATTGGCTCCTGACACGCGGTTAACAACCTTAGTCCACGTTTCAGGCTCCACGCACCTGAATAGATTCAGCCCTTTTCTTTGGTCATCTCCGTACGGCTGGCAAATGCGGCACTCGTGAATGCTCTTCCCTTGCATGAACACGAAGTCATAAATGCGGTTGTACGACCAAGTGTTTTTACCCACCGCCGTCCATACGTCTTCGGTTCGCCAATCATAAAGCGGATAAAAATTGTACAGGTTTTCGGCTATTTCTGTTGTCCAAGGAATATCATTATACCGGGTTTTGGCTTCGGACATGATGGTACGCATACGGTTTATGCTTTCATCCGTCCGTATAGCCACCCCGCAGGCCGTTAGTTCCCCACCGCTAAACCATTTACCGAAGTCAACCACAAACTCTTCAAACTCCATACCAAAACGGAAAAACGGGAAAAACTCAATATCACTGATAACACATGGGTGATCAGGAAGCTCCCTCACCCATTTGTCTTTTTCCCCAGGATCCCAACAAACCCATTGCGGTTGATAAACGCTCACCGCGTTACGGAGGGTCAGTGGTAAGCAAATCCAGTAGGCGTTCACATCATCTCTGAGAAGCATTTCTTTGGCATGGGCTATCGTTGCTTTGTACTGCGCTTCCAGGTCGATAAAAAGGACGTTTACCGGAAGCTTTTGTTTCTCGTGAGCAATTTCCAGCGCCATATGAACCATTACACTGCTGTCTTTACCAGCGCTGAAAGAAAAATATACCTTGCTAAAATTGTCTAATACATATTCAATTCGTTCACGTGCGCTTTCGTACACGTTTTTATCAATGTATTTCTTTCCCATTTTTAACCCGCCTTCCACACACACAACCGCCAATTTTGCGTACACCAATACGGGGGTCGAATTCCTAGCCAACTTAAATGACAGCCATTAGGGATAACTTGTCCTGTATAAACCACAGGACGGGTTAAGCTTTCTCCTTTTGTTTCACTCCAATCCTCAGGAATCTCTGTTATTTCCCAGTGGTCAATCGCTCCAAACCCTTGGCTGGTTTTCTTGCCAATATGGGTAATATACTTACAAAGATCCTCGACTTCCTCCCTTAAACCTACCGCAAACCACTCTAAAAAATCAAACAAAAGAAGGTATAAGGGCATTCGGTAAGCCCTATACCTTCCTGACGCTCTGCTTATTTTTGCGCGTTTTCCTTGAAAATCTATAAACCTGACAAGATGATCGTCAAAGCATTTATGCCAGTGCACAGCATATTCGTATACTGGCCGAGTTGTATTGAACGAACAAGCCCAGTACCAGTCATCGCTTTCGGCATTTCTTTTTACTAAGGGCAAATCAAAAGAAAGTGTTTCGGGTTGCAATCCAACCGCTGAAGTGTACAGTATTTTATGATCATGCTTCCGAACAAACGCATACTGCAAAATACCATCCAAGGGAAACCAGGGATCAGTTCCGGCCACTCTTCCGTCTTGCAAGTAGGCCCTAATTCTTAGAAACTGCACGCCCAATCACCCCTAAACACTGCTTAAACTCATTCACTTCTTCTGAACTCAAGTATTTTTTCTCAATCTCCTCTAAAAAAGCGTGGTACTTCTCTTTAACTTCCTGCGCAATATCCGACATGCTCAAAACAGATTCTTTGATAGCGAAAAAAACCCCCTCCGGTTCAGGTTTTCCAGGAAGTCTATAGTAATATTCCATGTCCACCAGCCCACAACCTATGCTAGACTTTCCGCCAATATAAGGAGCCTGAGCAAACTCAGTAAGAGCGGTAACAAAGACGCCGAGTTCTATTTCTGTTAGGTCCTCAAGATCTATTCTCTGGTACAACGTGGTTCCTGGTACTAGCAGTTCTACTACATATCGCATCTGTTGTGGATCCTCGCCCTCTCTGCTGCTAATTGAGCCGCGTTTAACAAATCTCGATAAGTTAACATTTTTAAGATCGTCGGTCCTGGTATAAGCCTTATCGTATGTCAACTGCTTCCAGCTAAATTCCACATCAGTGCGTAAAAATGAGGGAACCACACGAACTGTCTCCCGAACAATGGGATACATGGGGCCAACCTTTAGCTTACCCCGAAGGATATGTGACTTAAAAGCGCCACCAAAAAGGGAAACAACGGGGCAAAATTCTCTCAGTTTTATGGCTAGATCCAAGTCTAAGTCGTGGCCGTTTTCGAGCGCTCCTCCTGAAAACAGCAGGTAAAACGAACTTAAGTCATATATAAGCCCTAACTTTTTTGTAAAGTGTAGTGCGGCTAAATCTCGGAGAATTCCCCGAAACGCATTTCCGGAATAAGTAAAACACTCTACCAAGGTTCCATCGGGCGTTAATATCACATCCTCGCTCAGAAACGAGTCAGGCCCTACACTTTCCCCAATATGAGAAAGTGGAGTAAGTAACGTTATTTTTCCGTCCAGCCTTATGTTTTGCATAACACTCTCTCCTCCTAACCACGTTCTCTCTCCAACCGTTCACGAACCAGCAAAACGGCTATACTGCCCTTTCTGTATAGAAAATCTAATACTTCTTTTTGGTCTGGATAGTCGAGCATGTTAAAACCCTCAAAATACCGAGGGTTTATAGTTGAGCATTTAAGTTTGGGTTTTAGCTTTCTAAGAAAGTCCCCCAAATCCTCTGCCCGTTTCGCCGAACTTATCACCGCTCGTTCGATCCTCCCCCACATGTCAGGAGTTACCTTGAATGTGGCGTCTCGAGACCGGTAAATTCCATAAACTATTAAAGCTCCTATCGCCGCATGGATATTCTCGGTGTCAAAGTTATAAATCAAACTTCCATCCCCTTTCTATTTGTTCATCTGTACAAGAATTTCTCATGCCTCTATTTCTTCAGTCCTAGCCGCCTCCAGCCTCCGCCAACACACAGCACACCAGGCCGCATCCGTTACATCCTGCCACTCCCCCACATAAACAACCAGCCCACACCCCTCACACCGCGCCGGCGAGCGCGTCCCCTTGGCCGGAGAAGCCGGAGGCGGGGCCGCCGGCGGGGTCGGGGCCGCGAGAGTTAAAACAGGCTTCGACTCCGGCGGGGCCGGAGAAGCCGAGGCCGGAGCGGGCAGGGAAGATAAAGCAGACCGAACCTCTCGTAGATACTGCATCATCGCTTCCCGCCAGGCCGGGTATTCACTACCCAGGGCTTTCTGGGCCTCGATGCGCCAGCCGCCCCCTGTGTGGGTCAGTCCCGCGCCGCAGGCACGGGCAAAAGCAAGGAGGGGCCAGACTTCGTCACTGACCCTTTTAAAAAAGGTCTCCCACATATCAGAAGGCCCCTGAGAACCAGGGGCCTTCTGGGGAGGGGATGTTGTTACCAGTCGGCGGACGTTTTCCCACCTCCCTGCCTTCACAATAGTTTACCTCCTTTACCTCTCTTGCCATTTATTATCAACACCTCTTTTTCATCTCGTGTTAATTCATCTAAGACGCCTCCTGATACGTCAGGCATCTCCCGAATTACCCCCGATGCGCCGGCTAACATCAAGGGCACAGTCTTGCCCGTGTTTCCATGCCAGCGACTCTTTAAAATTGCCACTTCCAGGAGTGTCTGCCCCCAACTCGCCGCCATCGCCATCGCCGCTTTCGCTTCTTCTGTGTCTTTGTCCCGCGGGGTCCAGTACCATCCGCCCGCCGGAGCCGCGGGGGTCGCACCCCCCGAAAAGGCTTCGGCGCCGCGGGCCATGCTAGCGTTCCAAAGCCCCAGAACGTTTGTTGCGTATTGCTCTATGCCACCGCTTTCGCGTAAATCCGTCAAATTGGGTCGCTCAGCATATTTAAAGTTGTTACGGCTTAATTGCGCCGCCGCGACCACGGGTGTATTTAGGTTACGCGCCAACTCGTGGAGGCCCCTCGCTATCGCCGTTACCTCTTGCTCTCGTGTGCCATATTTTCCTACCGGTGGCATTTGTTGTAAATAATCTATAAAAACACATGATATTTCTATATTTTGGGAAATGGCGTAACAAATATCTGATAGTTCTTGTATATTCTGGGAAGCGTCAAGAATTATGACCCTTTCGCCGAAAAGCGACTCAAGCTCCTTTTCTGCCGCGCTCATAACCGGGTCTATCACCCCTGTATTTTGCCTCTCTTTAAGCTTCATTATTATTTCTTTTATAGAAAGATTTGTTAATATCCCTAGCAACCGAGCAACTAAAAGCGGCGCGGAAACCTCACCGCTCCAAAAAATTTCGGCGCCTGTGTGCGTACGCAGAGCGTGCAAAAAAAGATTCATCAAAAAGGTGCTTTTCCCCGCGCTTGTCGCGGCTCCCACCACGGTTAGGCCGCCCCGGTCTAACTGCACCAAGCGATTCAACACGTTCCAAGGTGTGTCTAACCCGTCTTTGACCGACGCCAGCGCGTGGATTAAGGTGGTAAGGGAGCTAGGTGGCGGCGCAAGAGTAACCGCGGGCCGTTTAAGCCCCTCAATAACTTCCCGTGCCTCGTCTATTTTCCCTGCCGCCGCCGCCTTCTGAGCCGCGGTCAACACCTCTTGCCACCGGCGCTTTTCCTCTTCTTCTGCCCGTTTCCGAGCGAGGCGTTCTATTTCTCCAGAAAGTACCTCCACCCCCAACCCAAAGACAGTCGCCATTTCCTGGACGGCCTCCTGTGCCGCCGCCGGGCTACGGCGAGCCAACCCCTCCGTGAAGTCCAGTGCCGCCTCTAGCGCCCGATCTCGCTCCATATCCGTCACGCCCGGAGCCGGGGCCAGCCGGCGGATTAGCCATTTATGACCAGTTGTGGCTTTCGTAATCGCCTCCTGTACCGCTTCCACCCCCTGGGTACGAAAGAGCTCGTCCGGGTCTTTTGCGCCGCTCCACTCCGCTACATACGTTTTTACACCAGCCTTTACCAGCGCCCGAATCAGCCGTTCCGTGCCTTTCCGTCCTGCATCGTCCCGGTCCATGGCCAGCACCACGCGCGAAAACTGTCGTAGAGCTTCTATCTGCCCACCAGAAGCCTGAGCACCGCCCAGGGCTACCACACCCTCTATCCCCGCCGCCTCCAGCACCACCGCATCCAGGAGTCCTTCTACCACCACAGGGGCGGCGTCCCTCCCGCGTAGGGTGTGCTGGCCGACTAAGGTTCGGCCAACTCCACGGGGGTACATATATCGTGGCTCCCCGGCGTCGATTCGTCGGCCCGCTAAAGCCACCAGCCGCCCGCCGCGGGAGCGGAAAGGGATGAGAAGGCGATACTCGGGGCCGCCTGGGGGTTTGAGTCCCGCGGGAACGTCCGCCGGCCGCGCGCCCACGTCCATCCTGCGAAGCAGGTCATCGCTGTAGCCGCGCCCGCGGAGATACCTTAAAACATCCTCCCCTTCCGGCTCCCACACGGCCCTTCGACAAGCCTCCCACCAGTCCTCTGTTTCGTGGATGTCCTTCGCTTCTACGCCTTCGCTGGTTCCTCCAGACCCGGACCGGGTCCGCGGGGGAGGAACGACTCCAGCCATGCGAGCCAGTTCTTCCACTATTTGCCAGCCTCGGAGGCCACGGGCCTCAAGAGCCTGCCACCACGACATACGGTGTCCGCAGGCAAAACAGAAGCCATAGGGCCGGCCGGCCGGCATGTAAAACGATGGGTGTCGGTCGGGATGTGTCCCAGAAGGACAACGGGCGACATACCCGGAACCGGAGCGTTTGAAACCATCTAAATGTCCGAAAAAATCGGGGTGGTCTAGATGTTGATACGCAATATCTAACCAATCGGTAAGGTTTGACACACACCTACCTCCTTTTCTGGTTCTTAAATTTTCTGGTTCTTAAAAAAGAAAAGGGGCAAGCCCCCTTTTAAGAAGGGGCTTGCCCTCTCTTAAGAATTCTTAATAATCTTAAGAATTCTTAAGAAGTTTTTACACCCCTGAAATGCCCATGGCTCTAAGCGCAGAAAATTTTTCCAGTGCATACTGGGTCGGAAAAAATGTGCATACTAGGTCGGAAAAATGTGCATACTAGGTCGGAAAAATGTGCATACTGGGTCGGAAAAATGTGCATACTAAATCGAAACAAGCCTTATATCAAAGGTATCCTCGTGATAAGTGTAGTATATTACTTTTTTTTCTGCCATTGCGTCGATCAGCCTCATTAACGTTTCCCGTGTCCGTTTAGGCCGATTTGCGCGTATGCCCGTAATATCCACCAACGTGTCTTTTTTTAGTTTTGCCCTACCCCCTCTCCCAGACAAATAGTAAAGAAGGTTTTTAGCTGGCACTATTTGGCGACGGTTTAGTTTTCTTACGCGGACAAGTAAATCTGTCGGCAACTCGCTCAGAAGTGTCTGTCCCTCGGGCCCGCGCATGTCTAAGAGTTTTACAAATTCTTCGCTGAGTTGAATCTCTATTCGTTGCTGACGAGGTGGAAGGATCCTTTCCGGCCCATCTAGGGTTCCTTCGGCATAAACACGGGTATAGCCGTCTATGAAGCCAAATGTTTTTTCCCCCCAAGAAACATTTCCATTTTTTTGAAAACCTAAAATAACATTCTGCCTTTTGATCGTGTATATACATAAAAAATCAAGTGCATTTAGGATTTGCGCTAGATTTTCGCCTTTATCACTAAGCTCTAATATGCGACATATATGGCTAAGCGAGGTGATTATCTTTCGATTTTTTTGCTCCACGTATAGTGTTGTTATGGCCGCCAAAACATCTCGCGCGAAATGTAACTTTTCTATGCCCGAGTTTTCAAGCGCTTCGACCGAAAGGACGAATACTCGTTTGTCTCCCCAAGTCCACACAATTGCAGGCTCGACGGTTTGACCTGTGTGTATATATTCACGTTGTTTCTTTATGCCTTGCTTCGGTGCACGAAAAATATGCGTATCCCTAGCAAAGTTTCGTTCCATCTTTAGGGTTTTTTTAGTCTTATTTTCACGTATTTTTAAAACCCCCTCATTTCATTACGGCGGCCGCCATCCGCCGGTCGCTTCTTCCACCCTGCCGGCCTTTTTTCCCGCCGCCACTAAGCATATATTCTATAAGTGGCGTTATTTCAGACTCATCGGACTTATATGAGTCTTTGCGGTCAACAACCCCGTTCCCCGGGGCACCAAATTTTGACAAATACGCCACGTCCTGTTTATGCAGGAAAAGTACGCGGTCGTAATCATCTGGCATTTTTATTATATTTTGGTTGTCTGCCTGTTTCCGCGGTCGCCCAGCCCCTGGCCGGGCACCACCCTTCCGTACTGGGGCAATTACCATTTTCTGCCGCCAGTATTGTATTTGGGCAGCAGAACATCGTAAACCGGTTTCATTTTTTACAATTTCTGCTAATTGGGCATCCGTAAGGCGGGCTCGCCAACAGCCGGCTTGGTCGTCCCAGGTGAACCAATCTCCGTTAAAACTTATTGGTTCGCACGAAGCCGATTCGCGTTTTTCTTGGGACACAAATAAGCGGGTAAGTTTTTGAGAATTGATTTTTTTGCTCATCTGGACACACCGCTCCCCTTTCTGTCTATGTTGTACCGCGTGTATTCTATTAATAGAATAACACGCAATGTGAAAATGTCAAGGGTTTGTTTTAAAATTTATTTTAAAAATAGATATATTTTTATGAGTAAATAGTAATTTTAGCTTGATAAGGTAATTTTTTCCTTAATTGACAAGGTTGCAATGCAAGCAATTGTTGTGTTATGATAAAAACACCGAATAACTTTGGAGGCGGAAAGATGGTATATAGTTATTTGTCTGGTCGTAAATTGTTTAATTTTAGGCAGGCCCTGGGTTTGACGCAGGCAGATATGGCCCTGTTGTTAGGTATACACCCAGGTCACTTGTCACGGATAGAGAGGCAAGAGTCTGCTCAAATACGCTTATCTACAATCAAGCAAATTACAGAAGTAATACAGCCGCTTACGACAATCGCAAGAGAACAAGGAATTGAAGCGGCCCGCAGAGCGGCGTGGGAAATGTTGTCGGAAAAATTAGATACCAAGTTTAAGCGCTCAGCAAAGCAAGGTAGCGCTCCACAAGCTATGAGGGCCACAGGGGTTTCTAATGACATAGAAACCCCGGATGCTGAAGAGGAAACCGAAGAGTCTTTTGATGTTGTTGGGAATTCAGAGGAAATGCACCCGGCAGGTGAAGAGAATGTTGAGGCTTTTGGATTTGCATCTAAGCCTATTGAGGACGAGTTTACAGATATAATACAAGAAGCCAGTATCCCGGATATGGATTCAGGTTTACCTGATGCTGAAGATATTATTATCCCGATACAGACACTAATTAGACAAATCGAGCAGTTGTATTACCTCATGCCTGATTATTTACGCCATCATTATTATCGCGCCTTAAATGCCTTGGTTGGCGCGTTTAATGATGTGCTAAAAACCAGGCATGAGTAGGGGCCTTACTCCCACGCCGTCCTTTCCACTGCCTCTAAGTCTTGCATAGACGGCACGGTGTACCTTCTAGTCGCGTCCAGCTTAGTGTGTCCGGCCAGGGCCGCCACCTGGTCAATAAACACGTCGGCATCGAGCAGGTTTTTTAATTCGGCATTAAAAACTTCTCTAATTCCCGCGCAGGAAGTCGTCTTTCCTCCGCCATGTCTAACAAGACAGCCGCCCATTTATTGATATCCTCGTGGCAAGCCAACGATTTAGCACGTGCCTCGTTTAAAACCCAAATAGTCCCTCGGCAATGAACCTTATATTCTTGGCCAATTCGCCTTAAAGCCTTCTCGTTGGTGAGAAGAATTGCTTTGTGCTTTAACGCCCAGTAAAAAGCGATTGTGTCCGGCCAACTCAAACTTGCTCGCTTGTACTTCTCGGCTTCTTCGTAGATGCTTTTGGGGACCAAAATCGTCTTAATGCCGGCTTTTTCAACGTCTACCGCAAGTGTTGGCTGTTTCGGATGCTCCAAGCATTCTGCCAAGACAACATCCAGAAGGATCAATTTCCCTAATCGCGGCAAGACCCAAAGTCCTCCAGCATATGCCATGTCTATCAAGACATTTGCATCAATGACAAACTTCACTAATACCTTCTCCTCTTAGCCACTCGATGTAGCGTCTCTCGACTTCCCCCAACGACACCCCCAATGCCTCTGAGGCACGAGACATAGTAATTTCTTCGAGTGCTAAAAGCTTGAACACCAATTGCACCAAATGCTTATTTTCTTTTACGTCCGGTTCTTCCGGAAGCTTCGGCTCTTCGGTTTTTGTGCCGTATTTCTGGTTCAACCTTCCCAACTGCTGTCCGTACTGTTTTTTTCCAATAAGTCCTACCTGAAACGCCCTGGTAAGAACAGTTCTCTTGCTAATAGAGTACTTAAATTTGATGTCGTCCAAGATGGCCTCCGGTATCCACCTGCGCGCAAATTTCCCCAATTCCAGGAAGACTTCTTCTTTAGGAAACAGCACAGCTCCTGCAAAGTGGTTGGCTATCTTCTCTTGGACTTTAGAGGAAGCAGTCGCATTGTCGCTATAGGCCCCTCTATGAAACACAAGGTGTCCGAGTTCATGGAAGAGCGTGTTGTATCTTCTGTCTAAGGGATGTTTTGCATTAATAAATATGACAGCCCCCAGTTCTTCGCTGTAGGCAGAAAATCCTGATACTTCGTTAGGAAAGTCCAAAAACAGCACTTTGATTCCTCTGCGGGCTACGGTCTCAATTGGCCGGCAAAGAGGGCCTTCCTCTACACCTAACCACTCTCTGATCTTGGCAGCAGTGTTTTCTATCACTTCTGGAAGGTACTCGTTCAACGCCCGGCATTCAGGAAGCGACGCAAAAATACCAAGCATTTTTTCACATTCCGCGTAATACACGGCCCTTGTGAAAGCGGTTCTTATTGTGGATTTGCTAAGAATACCTGGATCATCTGCTCTAAACAGAAATCTAACCTTCGGTTCGGATGTTTCTAGAAAAACATCCACAGG
>Ga0308420_1000335_pt1 | contig 22470 bp, 30 predicted proteins | sample HotsprSampleMS55_FD_203802 | JGI IMG/M metagenome (GOLD analysis project Ga0308420, IMG submission 203802) | Hot spring phototrophic mat microbial communities from Mushroom Spring, Yellowstone National Park, Wyoming, United States - 20090730_MS55 ... | reverse complement strand
GTTTTCCCTTTACTGTTTAATGCATCATTAATCAGTGTGCAAAAATTCTTAGTTTCGTTATTCATTACATCTTCTATTAAAGCCTCTTTGTTTTCATAATAGTAATAAAGCGAGGATTTCTTCATACCTAATACATTTGCAATATCATCAAGAGTTGTTTTAGCAAAACCATTCTTTGCAAATAATTCTCTTGCAGTTTTTAGAATAAGTTCTTTTTTGGTGTCAATTGTATTATTCATATTTATCAAACTTTTTAATTTAACGTTTGAAATATACAAACAAAAAAGTTTATATCAATAGTTCACTTATCTTAAAAAATTATCGAACTTGATTTATTTTTATTTTTTCTTTCGAAAAGTGTAATTTTTAATGAAAACTATGCTTTTATAAGAAAAACTCGGAAATTAAAAACTTGAAAGATTTATCAACAAAGAATCGTTAATAATCAAGAATCCTTATTATAATTAAGCAGATAAAATACAAACTAAAAGATAGTTGATGAAAATAAGTTAATTGCTTTATTTGTTGGATTATTTCGTATAAAACATACTGCAGATTAAATTAAATGTTACATCGAACCAATTAAACTGGATTTAAGTGTTATTGATTAATTCTAATTTGTATGAATTTTACAATGTTTGCTAATTAGAAAAAAAGTGCGATTTATCATTCAAAAACGCAATATTTTATTTGCTGAAGATTTGTTTAGAAGATATTTTTACAGTAGAGATTTAAAAAATTTCTATCCTCTTTTTCCTATCAAGAAAATTTAAAGTAAATATTTTCATTTGAAGTTCAAGATTAAATTTATAGGATATTTTATTTTAGTTAATATCCTGTCCTTTCAAAATTTCCTCAATAGATTAAACCAGATGGATAATACTTTTAATTCTATCATCCTCCCTTATAGAGCAAGATCGGATGATGCTAATACTCCAAATTTTTACTTTCGGCAATTGAGTGATCTAGAAACTCCAGTATTGAATTATTATCGAACTATCGATCCCACAAAAATTTTGTTCTACCTCTTCCGTGAAAAAGTTTATCCGATTGAAAATAAAAATCTTAAAAGAATAATACTTGGTGTAAAAGCATGCGATCTTAAAGCTCTTCATTTACTTGATAAAGCTTTATTGCAGAGTGGATTTATAGATCCTGCATACAAACAATAGAGAGACAACACACTCATCATTTCTTCTGATTGTGATTATTTACATGAAACCTGTAGTTGTAATTTAGTAAATGGTCATCCGTATGCTGAAAACGGATTTGATCTTAATCTATCAGTCGTTGATGAAAACTTTTTAATTCAGATCGGTTCGGAACGAGGGCAGGAATTTGTTGAGCTGATGAAAAAAGAAATCACAGTTGCTGATTCAACTGCTTCTGATTTAGAAATTGTTAGAGCAAATCGCAAAAAAGTATTTAATCAGCTTATTGAGAAGAATAATCATCTTACACATTCAGAAAATTTTTCTGAATTCAGAAAAGTTGACCATAAAAGCTGGGAAGAAGCATCAAAGGAATGTATCGGCTGCGGTGCGTGCACAAACATTTGTCCAACCTGTTACTATTTAATCCTTAATGATGAATCAACTGAAAAAGAATTTATTAAGGTAAGATCGTATGATTCGTGCCAATGGTACGGATATGCAAGAGTTGCAGGCGGTGGAACCCCAAGACCAAAAATGACAGAAAGATTCCGCAACAGATATCTATGCAAGTTCGATTATATGTTTAAGAATTTCGGTGAATTTGGGTGCACAGGCTGCGGAAGATGTACCGAAGTGTGTGCTGCTAAAATTGATTTTCGTGAAGTTGTTAAAAATATCAGCTTTTTAGCACAGGAAGTAAACTAAAAATATTTCAGGAAGTTCTATGCAAAATCCGTATGAAGTTATTCCTGCAGATGTTTACGAAGTGATTCAGGAATCACCTTTGATAAGAACATTGAGGTTCAAGCCTAAGAAACCAATTCCATTTAAAACAGGTCAGTTCATAGAAGTTGGTATTCCGGGAATCGGTGAAGGACCTTTTACCCCATCTTCATCTCATTACATAGCAGATGATATGGATGTAACAATTATGAAAACAGGATTTCTGACAGAATACATCCATAAACTTAGTGTAGGTGATGTAATTGGTATTCGTGGGCCTTTCGGATCAAATTATCCCCTCGAAAAATTTAAAGGCAAGGATTTTCTGATTCTTGGCGGCGGCTGCGGCCTTGCGCCTTTGCGTTCTCTCTTCTTAACAATGCTTCACGATAATAAAGAATATAACAGCATCACTTTTCTTGCCGGAGCTAAGACTCCAAAAGATTGTATATATAAAGATGAAGTAAGTGAATGGAGAAAATATGATAATGTTAGATTCATAAGGGCTGTTGATGAAGTTCCTCCGGGTGAACAATGGGAAGAGGATGTTTGCCTTGTTACAAAGCTGCTTCAGAAAATTAATATGAAGCCCGACGGCAATCCTGCAATTGTTTGTGGTCCGCCAGTGATGATGAAATTCGGAACATTAGACTTACTCAAATTCGGTTACAAAGAAGAAAATATTTATCTCTCTATGGAAAAGAAAATGTATTGCGGATTTGGTCAATGCCGTCACTGTGTTATCGGAGGTTATTATGCCTGTAAAGATGGACCTGTTTTCACCTATGCACAGATTAAAAACGAGGAGGCAATATGGGATTGAAAAGATTGTTTATTGATATTCCCGTCTTGCTGGAATCGAATGTAAGCGCTGATAAAATTCAATGTGAATATATGTATCATCAAAAAAATTATGGCGCCTTCAGTCTTCTCGAAGTAGCTGAGTTTTCAGCTTACTGCAGGCAGTGCAAAGAAGCATTCTGTATTGATGCTTGCCCAAAGGAAGCACTTGAACATCAGGAGAACGGAATGATTAAAAGATATAATATGCGATGCGTCGGATGTAAAAGTTGTGTGCTTGCCTGTCCCTTCGGAACAATTTTTCCCGAGGTAATTAATTATGTTACATCCAAATGCGATTTTTGTCTCAATCAGCTTGAAAGGAATCCTGACTATACTCCTGCCTGCGTTCAGACTGCACCTGCTAATTCTTTTGTGATTAAAGAAGTTGTTGAAGATCATAAACAGAATATTTTCTTTGTCGGAAATCATCTGGCAGTAAGAACTCCTAGCTGGCTGAATAAGGAGGGAAGACTATGAACATTGAATTATTTTTTTACTTGCTTGTATTCCCCGGATTTTTATTTACAGCAATCCTTGGACTAACCGTCGGCTGGGTTGATAGAAAAGTTTCAGCAAGATTTCAGTATCGGGTTGGTCCGCCATTCTTCCAGAACTTTAACGATTTCTTTAAGCTGCTCGGGAAAGAAACCATCATTGTAAAAGAGGGTATTAAATCAATGTTTGTGGTTGCCCCGTTTATTTCTTTTGCGATGCTGGTACTTGTTTCTGCAATCGTAGGAACTTCACTTTTCTTTAATATCAGCTTCGGAGGAGATTTAATAGTCATTATGTATCTGCTGATGATATTTTCAGTGATGGTTGTACTTGGCGGATCAGCTTCTGGAAATGTTTATTCGAGTCTTGGTGCGGGCAGAGAAATAAAACTTCTTCTTGCGGATGAACTTGCATTCATTCTTGTTTTGCTTGTGCCGATCATTAAATCAGACTATCAGATTGACCTTGGAAAAATTTTAGCTGCTCAGTCGGATGGAATGTTTATCGGTTCAGCATCAGGAATAATTGCTTTCATTATCGGATTACTATGTATCCAGGCAAAGATGACATTACCGCCGTTCCATATTCCCGAAGCAGAAACCGAAATTGTTGAAGGACCGTTTATGGAATACAGTGGTCCACCATTAGGATTCTGGAAGCTGAATCATTTTATGATGTATGTTGTTTTTCCGTTTCTTCTTGTTCTTTTATTCTGGGGCGGATTCAGTTTTAATGGAATAGAAATTCTCTGGAGCGTTCTTAAGTATTTGTTGATTGTCGTGTTAACGATAATTATCAAAAACACAAATCCCAGAATCAGAATTGATACGGCACTTAACTTCTTCTGGAAGTACGCAACACCGTTAGTATTAATTGCAATAGTGCTGGCAGTATTTAGGTATTAAAAACTCTGTGGTTCTCAGTGCATTCTCTGTGTCCGTTAGCTAACGGACTCTGTGCAAGAAAAATTTCACAGAGAACCAATGAGATGAAACAGAGTAACACGGAGAAAATATTTTAATCTTAGAGGTATTAAATGAGTTGGTATAACAAACGGCTTGCAAAATCAATATGGGTTTATCATATGAGTGCATCGCCGTGCAACAACTGCGATATCGAAATACTCGACTTGCTCACTCCGAAGTATGACATTGAACGATTCGGAATTAAACTTGTCGGTTCAGTTCGGCATGCGGATGTAATCCTGCTGAGCGGAGTAATCAATCAGAAAGTTGCACCGCAGGTAAAAAAGATTTACGAACAAGCTGCAAAACCCTGTTTTGTAGTTGGAGTTGGCACCTGTCCGGCTTCGGGATGCTGTTTTAAGGACAGCTACAACACAGTAAAAAAGAGGGAAGATGTAATTCCAATTCATCTCTATATTCCAGGCTGCCCGCCAAAACCTGAAGCAATGATCGAAGGAGTAGTAAAACTTGTAGGAGTGTTAAATGCATAACTACAATGAATTTATTTCATTGATGGGAAACAAAATCCTGTCAAAGATTGAAAAGCAAAAAAGACTTTATTTTGAAGTCAGTAATGAAAACATAATTGAAGTTGCTGACTATCTGTTCAACAAACTTGGTTGCAGATTATCAACAGCAACAGGAACAGAAACTTACAGAGGAATTGAAGTTCTTTATCATTTCTCACACGATAAAACAGGAGATTATTATTGCCCTCGTGTTGTAATGAAGGATAAAAACAATCCGAAGATGAATTCAATAACTCCGATAGTGCGCGGTGCGGAGTGGATTGAAAGAGAAATGTCAGAAATGCTTGGAATAACCTTCGAAGGTCATCCAAGACCAGAACCACTATTAACTGGAAATCATCCGCAAAATGTTAAAGTGCCTCTTAGAAAATGGAGAAGCAATGGATAAAAATGTAATACCTGTTGGTCCTTATCATCCGCTGCTTGAGGAAGCAGAATATTTTACACTTGTAGTTGATGGTGAAACAGTTGTTGATATTGATCTTGAAATCGGATGGATGCATCGCGGTCACGAAGTTATTTCCGAATCAAAAACTTTTACACAATCAATTTACCTTGTGGAGCGTATTTGCGGTATCTGCTCAACTTCTCATCCGATTGCGGCAGTTAATGCGATGGAAGATGTTGATAATATTTAAATTCCGCTTCGTGCGCGATATATCCGCACACTTGTTGGTGAGCTTGAAAGAATTCACAGCCACCTTTTATGGCTCGGACTTGCTGGACATTTTATTGGTTATGAACTCTCTGGATGTGGGCATGGAAATACCGCGAACCTGTTCTGCAAATGTTTGAAATAATCTCTGGCAACAGAAATCATTACGGAATGATGCGTGTTGGCGGTGTTGCAAAAGATGTTGATCCAGAAAAAGTGAAAAGCCTCTTGGATATTATGGATGAGATTGAAAAGAAAATTGAGATGATTGCAAAAGCTGCTACTGACGATCCTGTTCTGAAATCAAGATTGAAAGGTGTTGGAGTTCTCACTAAAAAAGACGCAATTGATTTCTGTGCTGTCGGTCCTACTGCGCGTGCATCAGGAGTTCCGATTGATGTGAGAAAAGATGAACCAAATGATGCTTATGGTCTGGTTGATTTTAAGATAATAGTTACTGAAAACGGTGATGTATTCGATAAAACAGTTGTAAGACTCCCTGAAACTTTTGAATCAATTAAAATATGCAAGCAATGCCTTGAAAAATTAAAAACTGTAAACGGCGGAATAAGAAATAATGTGAAAGAAATTTCTCCCGGAGAGGGTATCGGAAGATATGAAGCACCGCGCGGAGAAGTTTTTCACTATGTAAGAACTGACGGAACGAACAGACTAGTTCGTCACAAGGTTCGCGCACCAAGCTATGTTAATATCCCAACTTTCAAAGCATCTTGTAAAGGAATTCCTGTTGCTGATGCTCTGATAACTCTCGCCGCAGTTGATCCCTGTTACTGCTGCACAGAAAGGTCATTAAAAATCTGGGATAAAAATAACGAACCGTATCAATTAGATCTTATGAAGCTCTCACGTGAAAAAACTGAACAGCTCAGGAGGCAAATGAAATGATAATTAACGAATTACTCCTGTTTCTCATTATACCGCTTGCAGTCGGATTTATTAATCTTTTCCTTTCTGCTCTTCTTCGGAAAGGTTTAACTTTTCTTGCTCTTGCATTCGGACTGGTGATGGTCTATTTATTCTATCAGCGACCGATGGATTCATTTGCTTACTTCGGACAGATTATATTTTCTCTTGATCAACTCGGTTTATTTGTTATTACCTTTATTCAGATTCTCAGCTTTATCATTCTTATCTTTTCGTTAAACGGACTTGATAAAAATTCAGATAAAAGATTTTTCTTCCTATATCCAATTACAGTTTCATTCTGCAATGCAGTTGTTTTGAGTGAACACGCTTTATCGTTTTTAATCTTTTGGGGATTGAGCGGATTAACTCTTTACCTGTTCGCAACAATGGGTAAAACTCACGACGCACCTAAAGCAGCGAAGAAAACTTTCATCATCATCGGCGGAAGCGATGCATTTCTTTTGATGGGACTTGTAATAATGTGGCTGATTTCTCCGGCATCCGGATGGTCTTTGAATAATCCGCAAATACTTTTATACGGAGAGTATGCCCACATTGCTTTCATCTGTTTGCTGATTGCGGCATTTGCAAAAGCCGGAGCATTTCCGCTCCATACATGGGTGCCTGATTTCAGTCAAAACTCACCGGTTGAAAGTGCAGCTTTTCTTCCGGCATCACTTGATAAACTGCTCGGAATTTTTCTGCTTGCAAAAATGCTCACTTCATTGTTTGTTGTTTATCCACTGATAAATATGATATTGATTTCTCTTGGTGCCATAACAGTAATATCTGCAGTGATGATGGCAATGATTCAGCATAATGCATATAGACTATTAGGTTATCATGCTGTTAGTCAGGTTGGTTATATGGTAATGGGAGTTGCAAGCGGAAGTGTTCTTGCATTTGCCGGCGGGTTGTTTCATATGATTAATCATACAATCTATAAGTCGAATTTGTTTTTGTCTTTTGGTTCAGTTGAAAAACGATCTAACGGCTGAGCTTGATTATCTTGGTGGTCTGGGTAAAAATATGCCCATCACATTTCTTATGGCTTTGATTGGTGCACTTTCAATTTCGGGTATTCCACCATTCAACGGATCCTTTTCCAAGTGGATGATTTACCAGGGATTGATTGAAAAGACATCAACACTTGGTCCCGGTTATCAGCTTTGGCTTCTTGCTTGCATCATAATTACAGTCTTTGGAAGTGCATCAACGCTTGCAAGCTTTATGAAGTTCCTGCACGCTGCAATTCTTGGAAGAAGACCTTATTTTTATAAAGATATAAAAGAAGCCCCGGTTAACCAGTTGCTATCAACAGGAATTCTATCATTGCTTTGTATTGTGTTTGGAATTTTAGCAGTAGCCTTACCACTGAAGTATTTCATTTATCCGGTTATTGAAGCTTCAGGTATGAGCATTCCATCATTTGCAGGATTATATGATCCTGTTATCATCACTCTTTTATTTGCATTATTATTGGGATTGCTTATTTATGGCTTAACTGCAAAAGTAAGATATGATGTCTATGTTGGTGGTATGCCTGCTATGGAAAAATTTCGCATCGCAGGGACAGAGTTTTATAACGAAGTAAGAAATTTCACTTTGCTGAAATCAATTTATAATTATGCTGAGAAAAAGTATTTCGATCTTTACGAGATGGGAAGAGAATTTACTTTTTCGTTTTCGGGATTTCTGCAGAAAGCTCATCCCAGACAGCTTCAGCTTTATGTTCTTTATATAGTTGTTGGGTATTTGATAATAATGTTGGTGGTTTAGCTTTATTAAAATTGGACTCTCTCTAAATGTGACTGACTTAAAAGTTTTTTATAAAACTTTGTGTCATAGTGACTTTGTGGCAGTGTTTTGATTTTCCCTGATGTCTTATGATTTTTTTGCCACGAAGACTCTAAGGCTCAAAGAAAAATGAGTTACAATTATTGATTAGTTGTCGAAATATTTTATTGAATAGAAAAAATTTCACGGAGGATTAAATGCCCGTAGAGTATTGGTTAATATTTATTCTTATCGTAATGATAATCGCTTCAATTGCTGCACTGGAGATGAAGGATATTCTTTCTTCAATTGTTGCAATAGGTGTTGTCGGACTGGGAGTATCTCTTTCATTCCTTTTCCTTCAGGCACCTGATCTGGCAATAGTGCAGTTTCTGTTTGAGATATTTGCGCTCATTATTCTTGTTAAAGCATTTTTAGGAAAGGATTATCACAAAGAAGAGCCATCAAGAATTAATAAAATACTGGCAGGAGTTACAGTTATAACACTTGCTGGAATTTTTATTTTCAGTGTTTCAGTATTTGAGCTGCTTCCTCCGTTTGGCGAACCGCTGATGACAACTTCACAATATTATCTGGATAACGGAGCTAAAGATACAGGTGCAGCAAATCTGGTAAGCTCTATCATTTTAGATTACAGAGCTTATGATACTTTGGGTGAAATTACTGTTCTATTTACAGCAATACTCGGCGCATTTACAATACTCAGGATAAAATCAAAATCAAAAAAAGATAAAACGGAGTTAAGTCATGCAGCAAAATGATGGAATGACATTAATCGTAAAAACCGTTACACGTATAAGTGTCTGGATGATTTTACTTTATGGAATTTATATAATCTTCCACGGGCATCTTTCTCCGGGCGGTGGTTTTGCTGGCGGAGTAATAATTGCTTTGGCATTTTTAAATGTTCTGCTTGCTTATGGAAGAAAGTTTAATTCAGACTGGCTGAATATTAGTTTTCTACACGACCTTGAATCTGCAAGTGCAACTTTATTTTTAGTAATTGGTATCCTTGGCATTTCTTTAGGAGGAGCATTTTTTGCAAACTTTATGACCAAATGCGAGTTGTTTGCATTGCTTAGTGCGGGCACAATACTTCCGCTTAACATTATTATTGGTATTAAAGTCGGAATGTCTCTGTTTCTCGTCGTTTGGGTTTTCGCTGGAACCAAAATTGTGAAAGGAGAATAAACTATGATTGTCTATCTTCTCTGCTTTGTGTTACTGCTCGTTGGATTATACGGAGTTATTACCAAAAGAGATTTGATTAAAATTATTCTCTCAATTGGAATACTTGGCTATGCAGTCAACTTTCTTCTGATACTTTTTGCTTATCGTAAAGACTCTGTTTACCCAATACTTGCTAAAGGAAAAGAAGTTGCACAAATGGTTGATCCTCTTCCGCAGGCATTAGTATTAACATCAATTGTAATTGAACTTGGAACCACAGCTATGCTTGTTGCACTGGCTATAAAGCTTTTTGAAAAATATCAGACCTTCGACATCACACAGATAAGGAGGTTAAAAGGATGATACTTCCTTATTATATAATTATATAATTATACCGCTGCTTGCCGCTTTCTTAATCTCATTAATTGCAGGCAAGAAAGATAACTGGGCAGTGATTTTAAGTGTAATTGCAACAACTGCATTACTTGTTCTTTCGCTGTTCTCTTTTATTTCAATGAAAGATGAGACCGTAACTTATTCAATGAGCGCATGGTCTCTGCCTTATGGAATAGTGCTCGTTCAGGATGCATTAACTTCTTTCATTCTCGTGATGGTGAGTATTATCTCATTCACTTCACTGATTTTCTCGATACAATATATTCGTCATCTCTCAATGGATTGGAAATATTACTCTTTGTTTATGCTGCTGGTAACAGGAATGAACGGAGTGATTATTACAGGCGACTTCTTTAATCTCTATGTCTTTATGGAAATTGCACTTTTCTCGGCATTTGCACTTGTTGCTTACGGCAGCAGAGCAGAAGAGTTTGAGGCTGCATTCAAATATGCTGTGATGGGTTCAGTATCATCATTTTTAATTCTTGCAGGAATTGCGGTTACATACAGTGCCACATCAACATTAACAATGGCTAAAGTTGCAGAGGTTCTTCCATCAATTGATCAGAAAGTCATTTTCTGGATTGGAGCATTGTTTATGGCTGGCTTCGTATTAAAAGCCGCTGCAATGCCTTTCCACGCCTGGCTTCCCGATGCACATTCATCTGCACCGGCACCAATATCTTCGATGCTTTCCGGAGTATTGATTAAAGCACTCGGTATTTATGTAATGATCAGAATATTTTATAATGTATTTAACGCTCCTGAAATTTTCACTGAAATATTTCTTGTGCTTGGCACAATATCAATAATCATCGGAGTGTTTCTTGCAATTGGTCAATGGGATATGAAACGCCTTCTTGCTTATCACAGCATCAGTCAGATTGGATATATTTTGCTTGGAATGGGAATAGCAACTCCGCTCGGAATTCTTGGTGCAGTATTTCATTTATTCAATCATGCAATATTCAAATCCCTTTTGTTCTACAATGCTGGTTCTGTTGAGATGGCGCTCGGAACGCGTGATCTAAGGAAGATGGGAAATCTTATGAAAACTCTTCCAACAACATCACAGACTTCTCTGATTGCTTCTTTATCCATTTCTGGTATTCCTCCTTTTAACGGATTCATCAGCAAATTAATTATTATCATAGCGGCATTACAGGCAGGATTACCCTGGTATGCAGTGTTTGCCATTATCGGCAGCTTGTTAACACTTGCATCATTTATGAAAGTTCAGAGATATGGCTTCAAAGGAGAAACAACAGTTGAATCAGTAGAAAATAAAGTTGGCTGGCGAATGAAGACTGCAATGATCATTCTTGCAGTACTTTGTGTTGCCACCAGTCTGATGATTGTTCCGGGAATTCAGGAAGTAACTCTTGACCCAGTAGTAAAAGTAATTGCAGATAAAACAGAATACATTCAGCTTGTTCTCGGAGGTATGAATGGAAACTAAAACTAAAAGCAGAATTATCCTTTTCGTTGCTGCTCTGCTCGTCTGGTTTGCGCTGACCGATATTAAAAATTATCAGGAAGTGCTGATCGGTATTGCAATTTCATTGCTGGTAACATTTTTAACCGGTCACTTTTTAGTTACAACAGAAAAAACTCAACATCCTGTAAAACGAACTGTTCACTTTTTGTTTTACATATTGAAGTTCGTCTGGGAAATGATAAAAGCAAATCTTGAAGTAGCTTACCTTGTTATTCATCCAATGCTTCCGATAAAACCGGGAATAGTAAAAATAAAAACAAAACTTAACAAAGATTCGGCTCTTACAGTCCTTTCGAACTCTATTACGCTTACTCCCGGCACTTTAACCGTTGATGTGAATAAAGATAAGCAGGAATTATAGTTCACTGGATAAATGTAAAAACTAAGGACATTGATGAAGCAACTGAGGAAATCGGAAACAGATTTGAAAAAACCCTTACGGAGGTGTTCGAATGAAAATTCTGAAATGGACAATCGGACTTATAATCTTTGCAGCTTTCTTCTACTTTAACTTTTTTATTTATGAAGGCAAACTGATGCTTCAATTGATAAATGTAATTCTGTTCAGTTCATTGCTTGTATTGATAAGAGTAATAATCGGACCTACTGCAGCAGACAGAATTGTTTCCGTTGATATACTTGGAATTTTAATAATAGGATTAACAGCTTTGCTGAGCATTTATTATAACGAATCATTTTTTATAGATATTGGACTGATCTGAGCGTTGCCGAGTCTTATAGCAACTCCTGCCTTTTCAAAAATTCTGGAAGGGAGGCAATTAGATGAATGATACAATCGGAATTATTTTAATCTGCATCGGAATAGCGTTTGACTTTTTAGGCGTGCTTGGACTTATCCACTTGCCCGATGTCTATAATCGTCTTCAGGCAGCGACAAAGTGCGTTACATTTGGTTCAATGGGAATTCTGCTCGGTGTTATTGTAATGCAAGGCTTCACCAGCTTTGGATTTAAGGCTTTAATAGGAATTGTGTTCATTGTTCTTGCAGCACCAACTGCCGCACATGCCGTCTCAAGAGCGGCTCACAGAAGCAGAATACCACTTGCAAAGATTTCAGTTGTTGATAAATACGAAGAAGATAAAGAACTTAAAGATGAAACTTTAAAAGAAAAAGTGGAAGTTTGAAAATAAAAAGTTTGGAGCAGCAATATGTATCTTCCTAAAATAAGAGAAATAAAAGAAGCGCTGACATCTTTCTTCTCAAAACCCTATACAACAAAATTTCCTGCTGAAGGATATAAACCTGAAGAAGAGTTCAGAGGATTTCCCCGCTATCACAATGAAGATTGTGTTGGCTGCGGAACGTGTGCGCAGGTTTGTCCCGCTGGTGCAATAACAGTTACTGATGAAATCGAAAAAAAATTAAGAAGATTACAAATCAACTACTTGTCGTGTATTCACTGCGGTCAATGTGAAGAGCATTGCATAACTGAAAAAGGAGTTTTGCTCAGTACAGAATATTCATTCTCAGTTATGGATAAGAATGACGCTTCAATCCTTGAAACCGTTGAAAAAGAGATTCTGGTATGTGAAGTTTGCGGTTCAATGATTGCACCGATTGACCAGCTAAAATGGATAATAGAACGGCTTGGCGCAAAAGCTTATGCTCATCCAAACTTCTTATTAAATATCCAGAGAGAATTTTTTGATTTGGAACGGTCTTATGCTAAATCAAGAATCAGAAGAGAAGATCAGATTAAAGAAGTTTGTCTGAAGTGCCGTCATAAAATTATGGTTGAAGATGAATTTTACACATTTAATAGATGAGCTTTTAGAGTATCAGGATGAGAGAATAGTATTTGTTGGAATAGGAAATGAACTTAGAGCTGATGACGGTGCGGGTTTAAAATTAGTTGAAAGACTCCAATCAAAGAAAGAATTTAAGAATTCTCATTTCATACTTGCAAAAAGAAATCCTGAAAATCATCTGGAGGAAATCATTAGTTATAACCCACAGATAGTAATCTTCGTTGATGACACTGATTGGAACGGAAATGCCGGTGATATAAAAATCTTTAGTGATGAAGAAGTGAGTCAAGCCGGCTTCAGCACACATACTTTTTCTATTAAAATGATAAAAGATTTTCTGTTAAACCATCAGAAGATGGACTTTATGTTTATCGGCATTCAACCACTTACTACAAACTTTAGTGAAGGGTTATCTCCGCAGGTCAAAACAAAGCTTGATGAGTTCTTCGATGATTAAATTTGATTTGAGAACCACCGAAAGCGCCAGACTGCCTTTTCATACAGTTGCATCTCTTAAAGAAAGATTAGCGTGGTTAATTAATCTGAGATGGATTTCTATCATTGCACTTCTGTTTTGCGTTCCTGTTGCCGATAAAATGTTTGGTTTCTTTATCGGGTTTAAAGCAATAACCAACATTGCAGTAATTCTGATAATAATTAACCTGTTGTATTTTTTTATTGCAAGATACTATCCTTTCAGAAACGAATATCAGGAGCTTGCTTTTCTTGAGCTTCAGATACTGATTGATCTCTTAATCATTTCATTTGTAATTCATTATTCTGGTGGGATCGGCAATCCATTTTACTTTTTGTACTTGGTTCAGGTAATTCTTTCCGGAATTATCTTTCCGGGAAAAGTCCTTCCGTATTTCAATGCGATTGTTGCTGCAGTTCTTTTAACTGTTTGGACAGTGCTTGAACATATGTTTGTGGTTGATAAGTATCTTCTTCATGAAGAACCTTCCACAGCTTTAATCATCACATCACTACTAGCTTTTTATATAACTTATTTTGCGGGGATTTACATCATAAATAATTTTATGAATGGTTATCGCTCACTTAAGAGAATTATTGATGAGAAGAATGAGCAGCTTGAGAGGGCAATAAAAGACAGAAGCAGAACTTTTCGTTTTGCTGCACACGAACTGAAATCGCCGATGATTGCTATTCAAAGCACTCTTGATGTAGTAAAAAGCTTGTTCTCCAACGAACTTCCTCCAGAAGTGAAAGAAATGGTGCTTAAAGCTGAAAGACGTTCATCTCAGGTGATTGATATGATTAAAGAGATGATTACTGTAACTCAATATAATCTTGGAATGGAAAAACCCGTTTTTGAAAATGTTGAATTTGATAATTGGCTGTTCGAAATAGTAAATCATCACAAAGCTTATGCTGACAGCAAGAACCTTCAATTGATTTATAATCACTTGCCGCTTTCGCTTAACATTACTATTGATACAAATGGCTTTGAGAAAGTTGTAAGTAATCTTGTTAATAATGCGTTGAGATATACTCCGTCAGGTGGGAAAGTAATTGTTGAACCATTTATATCAGACTATACTTTTGGCTTCAGTGTAAAAGATACCGGAATCGGAATTCCGAAAGAGGATATTGAAAAAATCTTTGAAGAATTTTACCGCAGTAAAAATGCAAGAGAAGCAGAACAAATCGGAACAGGACTCGGACTAAATCTTGTGAAAGAAATTGTGCAGCATTATAATGGACAAATCTCCGTTAAAAGTGAATTGGGAAAAGGCAACTAGTTTAAGGTTGAGTTTCCATTAGAGGATGATACAATTAAAAATGAAGACATGTCCTACTCAAATGCTTTCAATGCTGTTAAGAATAATTGATTATTTGGGTTTAAAGATTATTCTAATCTGAAAGATGCTTTGAGAATTGGTAAATGTTTACCTTCGTTTGTCACTTCTTTAATGCTTGATAAGATACTTCCCAAAACTTATTTTCGCATAAAATTAAAATGATTAAATGCCTGAAATAAGTCGGTTTTATGGAATAATAATTTCAATGTATTATGCAGATTATAATCCGCCGCACTTTCATGCTATGTATGGAGAATTTAAAGCCACAATTCGAATAGATGATCTTGGTATTCATGAAGGATATCTTCCTCCAAAAGCTCTGGGATTGATTGCAGAATGGGCTGCAATTCATAAAGAAGAGTTAATCCGTAATTGGAATCTTGCGAGAGAAAATAAGCCAATTGAAAAAATTGAACCACTAACTTAGGAATACTAAAATGTATTATGATATTGTTAAAGCAGAATATTTAAGCGACTATAAAATTAAAGTCAGTTTTGCAGACGGATCCAGCGGAATAGCAGATTTGAAAGAAATCATTTCCAGAGGAGGAATTTTTTCTGAACTGAAGAATTTAGATAACTTTAAAAATTTCTCAATTCACGAGGAATTAAAAGTATTAACCTGGCAAAATGAAATTGACATTGCCCCTGAGACACTGTATGCGTTAGCAGTGGGAGAGAAAATATCAACTTAGTCTTTTCACAATCCTAAAAATTTAATAGACAATCCGCAGATCAGTATCAATCCACCCGCAACTGCGTGTGAGTATTTTTCAGCACCTTTGAATGAAATCATCTTTAATCCGTATATGCTTCCTGTTACAACCGCTAGCATTGTTCCTATTGTTGTAACGGCAAATGTTATAGTAACAAAAACCAAAGTTAATACATTATGATTCATTACAGGAAACATAAGTAGTGGAATAAGCGGTTCGCACGGACCAAATAAAAATATAGTAAATATTATCCAAGGAGTAATTGAGTTTACTTTTTTAGTTTCGTGAATATGTGAATGCTCGTCTGTATGGTCGTGGTTGTGTGTATGAAAAGTTCCGTCTTCGTGAAAGTGTGGATGTGAATGTTTCTTGTTTTTGTATAAGTAACGAGTACCCCAAGCAGAGTAAAGCAAACCAAAAGTAATCAAAAGCCAGCCGGCAAGTTCACCGCGGAATGATTCTACTATTTCAAGACTTGTAACCGCAATTCCTAATGCTATTCCTATTATTCCTAAAACAACAGAGCTAAGCACGTGCCCGATTCCGGCAATAATTGTAATCAATATAGTTTTTGCCTTACTCCAGTTACCGGCTTTCGACATTGCGATGAATGGAATATAATGATCCGGTCCGATTAAAGTATGAATAAATCCGATTGAAGCGGCTGTTAAAATCAATGTAAGGGATGATTGGTCCATAATATACCTTTCAGCAAATTCTTGGAAGTTGTTCAATAGTATGAAAATCTAAAATTCTTTTCGTGCCGATTGAAGTTCTTAAAATTACTTTACCTTTATACTCATTTATAACATCGCCAATAATTTCGGAATCTTTTCCAAGAGGATGGTCTCTCATTGCATTTAGCAGATTATCTGCATCTTCAGGTGCTGAAAACAAATTAATTTACCTTCATTTGCAATATATAACGGATCAAGTCCGAGTATTCCGCAGGCAGCTTTTACTTCTTTTTTAATTCTAATTTTTTCCTGATGGATTAAAATTCCGGCAGCAGATTTAGAAGCAATTTCATTTAAAGAAGAGGCAAGTCCACCTCTGGTTGGGTCACGCAGAACATGAATATTTTTTGAAGCATTTAGCATTATTTCAACAAGCTCATTAAGCGGCGCAGTGTCACTTTTAATTTGAGATTGGAATGCAAGATTTTCTCTTTCAGACAAAACAGCAATACCGTGATCGGCAATTGTTCCGCTTAAAATAATTTTGTCTCCGACTTTAAAATTAGAAGGTGAGATATCAACTTCATCCGAAACAATTCCTATTCCCGATGTATTGATGAATATTTTATCTCCTTTGCCCTTCTCAACAACTTTTGTATCCCCTGTTATGATTTGGACATTGCATCTGTCAGCGGCAGTTTTCATTGATACAGCAATTTGCTGAAGCTTTACGATTTCAAATCCTTCTTCAATAATGAATGAAGCAGAGAGAAATAATGGTTTTGCACCGCACATTGAAAGATCATTAACTGTTCCATACACTGCTAATTCGCCGATGTTTCCACCCGGAAAGAAAATCGGATTTACAACGAATGAATCGGTTGTAAATGCCAACTTATAACCATTTATGTTGAATACAGCACCATCGTGTTCTTTATTAAGCAGATCATTATTAAATAATTTGATAAATATATCCCGAATCAGTTTGCCTGTAAGCGAGCCTCCGCTTCCGTGTGCCAGTAATATTTTTTCGAATTCAGTTTCTGGTTTCGGACAATCCATGTCTCTGATCCTTAATTATCTGTTTCATTCGTTTTCAGTTATTTTAAGAACAGACCGATAATTATAATAAGCAGCACAAGCACCCTCAGAGGATACCATTGGTGCACCAACAGGTTTAGTTGGAGTGCAATCTTTACCAAATAACTCACAATCATTAGGTTTTTTCAATCCCTGAAGAATTTCTCCTGCAATACATCTTTAATCTTCATTAGAAGTAACTGAATTAATCTCAAAATTCTTTTCAGCATCGAATTGACTGAAATCATTCCTTATTCTTAATCCGCTGTTTTTTATTTCACCAAGCCCTCTCCAATTTCTGTTGCAGACTTCAAATACATTGTAAATTGTTTCCTGCGCTTTAAGATTTCCATCTTTAGTTACAACTCTTTTGTATTGATTAACTGTGTTGTATTGATTAATTAAAATTTGTTTTGCTGTTAAGAAAATACCTTCCAGAATATCAACCGGCTCAAAGCCCGTAACTGCTAATGGTATTTTATATTCATTTGATATTTCGCTGCACCAATTGGTGCCTGTTATTGTACATACATGTCCGGGTGCCAGTAATCCGTTTAACTTTATCAGTTCAGAATCAAGAAGTAACTTAACAGCAGGTGGAATAAGAACCTGAGAACTTAGCATAAAAAAATTGGTTAGATCTAATTTCTTTGCAGCTAATACTGAAGCAGCGTTTGCCGGTGCTGTTGTTTCAAAACCTATTGCAAAGAAAATAATTTTTTTATCGGGATTATCTTTCGCTATCTTTACTGCATCAAGAGGTGAATAAATCATTCTAACATCGCAGCCGGATGCTTTTACTTTCATTAAACTGTTTTTGCTTCCGGGAATTCGAAGCATATCGCCGTAAGAAGTGAAAATTACATCTTCCATCTGCGCAAGTAAAACAGCTTTATCAATCATATCAATCGGAGTAACACAAACAGGACAGCCCGGTCCGTGAATCAGATTCATATTAGGAGGCAGAAGTTCTTCCAGATTATATTTCAGAATTGTTTGAGTCTGACTGCCGCATACTTCCATAATATTGATGGGGGGAAGTTTAAGCGAATGAATCTGATCGATCAGAATCTTTACTTTATCAGCATCGCGATATTCATCAAGAAATTTCATTTCATTTTCTTCCTGATAATCTCTTCAGCTTCAGATATTGCTCTCAACTGTTCTTTAGCTTCTTTTTCATTTATTTTGTTCAGTGCATATCCGACATGAACCATAACATATTCACCAATCTTAATGTCTGGGATGAAATCAATGCAAACCTGCCTGATAACTCCATCGAAATTTACCTCAGCCATTCTTGGTGAGGATTTTTCTTCAATTATTTTTTCAACTTTACCCGGAATTGCAAGACACATAATCAGGCTCCCATTTTTTCAGTCTGAATGATTTTAGTTTTATTTTGTCTTTTCAGAATGTGATTAGCAAATACTGCCTGACCGAAAGAAATACCGCCGTCATTTGTGGAAACTAATTTGTTCCAATGTGGTTTGAATTTTTCCTCAACTAATTTATCAATTGTTCTTTCAAGCAAAATCACATTCTGGAAGCATCCGCCGGTGAGGATAACATTTGTTAATCCAATTTTTTTCGATAAAGTTATGATTATCTCGACAAGCGTATTATGAAATTTTGCTGAGATTACAGATGCTTCTACTCCTCTGAAAATTTCATTAATCATTTGCTCAAAAATTGGCTGCCAGTCAACTATAAAAATTGAATTGTCTGTCAGATTAAAATCATAACGAGAGAGTGTCGTTTGATTGGCTGCAAACTCCAGCATCATTGCAGCTTGTGCCTCGTATGAAGATTTACTGCAAATGTTAAGCAGAGAAGAAACAGCATCGAATATCCTTCCAACACTGGTTGTTTCGAAGCAGTTTATATTTTTATCAAGCATTTGAGCAAATAAAAGTAATTCGTTTTCCGGAATTGCTCGATTCAGTTTTGCAAATGGAATTTCTATACCGAAGATTTCATAAAGAATACCAGTCAATGATCGGCTTGTATCTTTAATTGCAGCATCACCGCCGGGTATTCTGAATTGCCTGAAATGAGCAACGCGATTAAAGTCTTCTGCACTGTAAGTAAAGAATTCACCGCCCCAGATAGTTTTATCAAATCCGTATCCCGTTCCATCCCAACAAACAGCAAAACATTTTTCATAAAGATGGTTTTCCTCATAACAACCTGCAATATGAGCGAGATGATGCTGAACTGAAATTGTTTTTAGGTCCTGTGTTGAGCAATATTTTGTTGATGTATAATCAGGATGAAGGTCGTGTACCAAATATGCCGGATTAACTTTATACATTTGCTTAAAATCGGATATCGTATTGCAGAAATATTTTTCTGCTTCTGTATTCTCCAAATCTCCAATGTGCTGACTTATAAAAACTTTATTTCCTTTTTTTACAGAGACCGTATCCTTAAGATGACCGCCAACACAAATTAAGTTTTCCTCTGCAGCATTTGTGATTGAAAACGGTAAGGGTGAATATCCGCGGGCTCTTCTCAGTATCATCAATTTATCTTTGACGATTCGTACAACGGAATCATCAACAGGTCTGATAATTGGTCTGTTATGAACAAGAAAATAATCAGCTATTCCTGATAATCTTTCAATAGCTTCAGTCTCATCAATACACATCGGCTCTTCGGAAATATTTCCGCTTGTCGCAATAACTGGTTGATTTAATTCTTTCATTATCAAATGATGAATCGGTGTATAAGGCAGCATTACTCCGAGATAAGGATTTTGTGGTGCGACGGAATCTGAAATGCTTGATGCTGCCCGCCACTTTGTGGGATGTTGTTTGTCAGATGCATTATGCTTGATTTCTGATTTTTTCTTTAAAAGTACAATGGGTGATTCTGAAGAATTCAAAGTCCGTTCTTCGATATATGAAACATCACAAAAATGTTTAACCATTTCGATAGATGGAAACATTAAAGCAAATGGCTTTTCATCCCGATGCTTTCTGTGTCGGAGAATTTTAACAGCATCATCAATTCCTGCATTAACAATAAGCTGAAAGCCACCAAGCCCTTTTAATGCTATGATTTTACCTTCTTTAATTTTTTGAACAGTTTCAGATATTGCAACTTCCCTTTCACAAATTATTTTACCGTGATGATTAAGCAGTTGAACTTGTGGTCCGCAGTTCGGGCAAGCAATTGGCTGAGCGTGAAATCTTCTGTCCAGCGGATTTTCATATTCAGATTTGCATTCATCACACATCTCAAATTGCTTCATCGAAGTGTTGGAGCGATCGTAAGGTAAAGATTCAATGATTGAAAATCTTGGACCGCAATTAGTACAGTTTATAAAAGGGTAAAGAAATCTACGGTTATCAGGGTCAAACAATTCAGCTAAACATTCATCACATACAGCGATATCCGGCAGTATTATCGCATCAGGTTCTCCTTGTGATTCGCTTTCAATTATTTTGAAATCATCATATCCCTTTACTTCAAGCTTGCTAATCTTAATACTGCTTATTATTGAATGTGCGGGCTTATCGGATTTTATTCTTGAAATAAATTCATTTAACAGACATTCATCTCCTTCAACATCAATGCTAACGCCAATAACATTGTTCGCAATGATACCATTAAGGTTTAGTTCGTGAGCCAGCTTATAGATAAACGGTCGGAATCCAACTCCCTGAACAGCACCCTGAATCAATATTTGAAATCGTTGTTTCACTTTTTAATCTGATTTAAAAGCCAGTTGCACCATTCATCAATTCCTTCTGAAGTTTTGCAGGACACTTCAAAAATATTCAGAGCATAATTAATTGATTTTGCATTTTTTTTGATTTCTTCAACTGAAGAATTAACATAAGGAAGTAAATCAATCTTGTTGATAACCAAAGCCGATGAATTTCTGAACATTGCCGGATACTTCAACGGTTTATCGTCGCCCTCAGTAGTGCTTAGCAGAACTACTTTTTTATCTTCACCGAGGTCATAACCGGCTGGACAAACCAAATTGCCAACATTTTCAATAATTAATAAATCGATTGGTTCATCTTCGATTTTCTTAAAAGCATCTCTTACAAGCTGTGCTTCAAGATGACAGGAACTGTGAGTTATTATCTGCACTACAGGGATATTTAGTTTGCCAATCTGCATCGCATCATTGTCGGTTTGAACATCGCCAACAATCACTGAGATATTAAATTTGCCCTTCAATTGTTCGACAGTTTTTTCTATCAGACTGGTTTTGCCTGAGCCCGGAGAGCTTAGAAGATTTATCACAAAAATCTTTCTTGATCGGAATTTATTCCTCAGCTCGTTGGCAATCTGGTCGTTCTTCTCAAGAACTTTTCTTTCAACAGTTATTACACTCATTTGATTTACCCGCTTTCGTCTTTTAAGTGAATCGAGGAAATAATTATTTCATCACCACCGATAACATTTATTGCCGGGCTTTTACAGTTCGGGCATGAGAAAATAAAATCGTTGGTAGTATTGATTTCATTGCAATCATTGCATTTGATTTTTATGGGAAGTAACTCTATATCTAATCTGGAATTTTTAAGAGGAGTGTTTTCAACAATGGAAGCGTAACTGAACTGAAGTGAATCTGTCAGCACATTGCTCATAAGTCCAATCTTTAAAGCAATCATTTCTACCAGACCAAGTTTATCCTTCTCAACGCTGCTGTTGACAATTTGAATAATATTCTGGGCTATAGAAAGTTCGTGCACGAATAACTCCGATATAAAGAGAGATTGTCATCTAAATTGCGAAGATTTTTTTCGAGACAATTAAATATAATGAGAAAATCGATCATTCTTTTGCTGATTTAGTGTCATAATAAGGGGCTGACTTAAAAGTAAATTTTTTAGGTGATTCTTTGTGTCTTGGTGTCATTGTGGCAAATAAAAAATCTTTTATAAAATTAAATCGAAATAACAGTCACGAAGTCACTAAGGCACAATATAACACAGAGCAATTTTTATTTAGTCCCGAAAAAATGGCTGATTTTGTCAGTACAAACAGATTTGTTATATTTCGTCAGTTAACGAAATGAAATTTGTATGATTGAAGAAAAAGCAAAACTCTTTAAATCCCTTTCTGACTCAAACCGGCTTCGCATTCTTAAAATGCTTCAAATCAAACCGCTTTGCGTTTGTGAAATAACCGATATTATCAAACTTGCAACATCAACTGTATCAAAACATTTGAGCATACTTAAAGAAGCAGGCTTTATTGTTGAACAGAAAGATGGTAAATGGGTTAA
>Ga0308420_1000327_pt1 | contig 22764 bp, 28 predicted proteins | sample HotsprSampleMS55_FD_203802 | JGI IMG/M metagenome (GOLD analysis project Ga0308420, IMG submission 203802) | Hot spring phototrophic mat microbial communities from Mushroom Spring, Yellowstone National Park, Wyoming, United States - 20090730_MS55 ... | reverse complement strand
CAAAATGAAGGTAGCTCGACAGGAAGGGCGGCACTCGGCACGGCGATTGCGCGGCTAACAGGTCGAAGCCCAGACTCTAGTCCCTCATTCTAGAGGAGGAAACAAGGGAGCGGATACGCCTGCACATAACATCTGATAGCCGTTCGCCCCCCTCGACACGGTCAGTGAGGGCCAGACGAGCCCATGTTGCCAGCGCAGTTCTTCGCCCTTGCGGACAGCGCCGGTCAAGTACGAGGCGAGGTCGCCTTGGTGTACGCCGTGCTCGAAGATGCGCTCAGGTGTTTTCAGAGGGGGGTGACTGCCGATAGGCAGCGCGCCCAGCGCCTGACCAGAGCAGCTGAGGAGGGGTTTTTTGCCGACGACTATCGCGCAACAGGGGATATGTTCAAGCCGTCGGCCTCGCTGGACCGGCTATTGCCATTGCCCATCGCCAGCAAATCTGACATACAACAAGCGTGAGCTGGTGGGAGAGATTGTGCCAAGAATTCCGTTACGCGTTCGCATTGCCACCGCCCGAGCACGCGCTCGCCCCGGCAGATATCGCCCTGCTAGACAAGCTCGCCAGCCTTGTGGTCGCCCGTGGCATGGCTGACCCCGCCCTGCTCTTCCTTGCCTCCGTGGGCCCACTCAACTTCCTTGGCAGCCAGGTCCTCTACGGACTCAAACCCTTCCTAGAGTTGATCAGCGATGCAAAAGAGGTAGAACGCCTCGCGCACGTGCTGGAACGGCGCGACAGTATTGATCAATTCATCCAGCTTATTCATAAACACCTTGCTCTTCCTGCATGAACCCTCAGGACCTCCGCGTCATCCTCGCTACGGATTGCGGCAGCACCACAACCAAAGCCATCCTCATCGAGAAACGCGGTGAGGAATACCGACAAACCTACCGCGGGGAAGCACCCACGACAGTTGAGGCGCCGTTTGAAGATGTCACGCGCGGAGTCTTAAATGCCATTCAGGAAGTCGAAGAACTCTCCGGCCGGACAATTCTCGACGGCGAGCGTATCCTGACACCGGCGCACGGTACAAGCGGTGTAGATATTTACCTCTCGACCAGTAGTGCAGGCGGAGGCTTACAAATTGTGGTCGCCGGCGTAGTCAAAGCCATGACGGCGGAGAGCGCTCAGCGCTGTGCACTTGGGGCGGGGGCAATCGTCATGGATGTGTTAGCGACCAACGACGGCCGGCCGAGCTACGAGAAGATCGAACGCATCCGTCACCTCAGGCCCGACATGATCTTACTCGCAGGAGGGACAGACGGTGGGACGGTTTCGCATGTGGTGGAAATTGCCGAATATATTGCTGCCGCCGACCCCAAACCGCGCTTGGATATCGGCTATCGGCTGCCAGTGATTTACGCTGGCAACCGAGAAGCGCGAACGCAGGTGCAAAACATCCTCGGCGATCGGGTCGCCTTGTCCATCACAGACAACATCAGGCCCACACTCGAACGTGAAAATCTGCTGCCAGCCCGCCGCCAGATCCACGACCTCTTCCTCGCACACGTCATGGCCCAAGCGCCAGGCTACCGGAAACTGATGTCCTGGACAGGGGCACCGATCATCCCCACACCCGCCGCAGTCGGCATGATCATCGAAGCCTTAGCGCGGCGCGAAGGGATCAATGTGCTCGGTGTGGACATCGGCGGGGCTACAACCGACGTCTTCTCCGTCTTCCAAGGGATCTTCAACCGTACGGTGAGTGCCAATCTGGGCATGAGCTACAGCATCGCCAACGTCGTCGCCGAGGCCGGACTGGCGAATATCCATCGCTGGCTGCCGTTCACGCTTGACGAACAGACCCTACGCAATCACATCAAAAACAAAATGATCCGGCCAACTACAATCCCACAGACCGTCGCCGACCTGCAGATCGAGCAGGCAATCGCACGGGAGGCCTTGCGTCTGGCATTGGAACAGCACAAACAACTCGCTGTCGGTCTCAAAGGCGTGCAACAAGAACGCTCCGTGGCCGACGCCTTCGAGCAACGCGCCTCCGGGCAGAGCCTGATCGACCTGTTCGCGCTTGAACTGATCATTGGGAGCGGCGGTATCCTGTCCCACGCCCCCCGCCGCGTGCAAGCGATGCTCATGCTGATCGACGCGTACGAGCCCCTCGGCATCACCCAGCTTGCCGTTGACAGCATTTTTATGATGCCACATCTCGGGGTGCTCTCCACGGTCAACCTCCAGGCCGCGACCGAGGTTTTCGTCAAAGATTGCCTGGTGCCACTTGGCACCTGCATCGCTCCCAGCGGTACGGGCAAAGTCGGAGAACGCTGCTTCTCCTACCGTCTCCTCTTCCCGGACAAACGGATCATCGAAGGCAACCTCGCCCTTGGTGACATCCGCCTCCTTCCACTCGCTCCCCAGCAAGAGGCTCATATTGAGTTGACCCCTACCAGGGGTTTTGACTTTGGCGCAGGAAAAGGCAAGAAGATCAGCGGCAAGGTCAGGGGTGGAGTTGTCGGCCTTATCCTCGATGCCCGTGGTCGGCCCCTCATCATGGCGAGGGATGAAGCAACCCGTGTTCGCCAACTGCACACTTGGGCGCAGGCAGTGGATCTGTATCCGCACCAAGAGGGTGACGGCGAAAGGTCGTGAGACTATGGCACACGCCTACACTCCTGGATTACGCGTGACTCCTGACATCACTATCCGCAAGAGTCGCCTCTTACCAATCCCTGGGGAGGTTCTTGTCGCTCCGGGACAACAGGTAGATGCGACCACAGAGGTTGCCCACACCGCCCTGCCTGGCCGGGTGTATCCGGTGAACGTTGCCAACCAACTCGGTATCGCTCCAGGGGCCCTGCCCTCCTATATGATCAAGCGAGAAGGAGAAGCAGTGCAAAAAGGGGAACCGATCGCCGAGAATAAGCCGTTCATCAAGTGGTTGCAGATCCAGGTGCGGGCACCGATCAGCGGAGTGATTGAGAATATCTCGACTGTTACTGGCCAAGTGTTTCTCCGCGAACCTCCTACCCACATTCACCTACCCGCCTATCTCGCAGGCACCGTCGTTGAGGTGATCCCTAGCCAAGGTGTCGTAGTGGAATCGCGCTGCGCCTTCATCCAGGGGATTTTCGGCATTGGGGGAGAGACCGGTGGAGTGATCACTGTGGCGGTATCCAGTCCAGACGAGGTCTTGACAGCAAATCATCTCCGCGCTGAACACCAAGGTCATATCATCGTCGGTGGTGCACTCGCCCACCCCGAAGCCTTTATCCGGGCACGCGAGATAGGGGTGAAGGCCCTTGTTGTCGGCGGTGTCCACGACCGTGATCTCAAGGAGGTGCTCGGCTCTGATTTAGGAGTAGCCATCACCGGCACCGAGCAGATCGGATTGACCCTGATCATTACTGAAGGGTTTGGCATCATCCCCATGGCACGGCGCACCTTTGCGCTGCTCGCCGCAAAGGCTGGTCAACGCGCATCTTGCAACGGGGCGACCCAGATCCGCGCCGGTGTGATCAGACCAGAGATCGTTATCCCTCTCGGCCGCTCCAGTGTCTCCCCACATCCGACGCCGCACGCTAACCCCGCAGGGGGCATCCAGGTCGGAGATATGATCCGCATCATTCGCGAACCGTACTTCGGTCGTATCGCCCGCGTGAAAGCCCTGCCACCAGAGTTGCAGCGCCTTCCGACCGAAAGCGCCGTCCGCGTCCTCGTCGCCACGCTGTCTGAGGGACAGGACGTGGTGATCCCGCGAGCCAATGTCGAGAGGATCGAGGAGTAGCAGTGCACGGCAGCAGCTGGGGGTTAGGGACTAGCGAGGGACACCCAGAGGAAAGGGGGAGCTCGTTTATTATCTTTTTCTTGCTTTTCTTGCCCCTCTGTTTTCTTTGTCTTCCTGTGGTCGCACGGGAAGCCCCCTTGGAATTCAACCTCGAAGCGTTTGATATGCCTGGCGATGGAGGGGGCAGTATCGGGTTGCGTTGGCAGTTCCCCCCTCTCGCACAGCTTGACCATCCGTCGTCATACGTATACCGCATTTTCATGAGCGCCCAGCAAGACGGCGAATGGCGCCAGCTCGCTGAGTTCCCGACAAATACGTATTATGAGAGCGAGGTTAGTAGTCCCTGGTGGGTATGGGGGGCAAAGTCACCTGCTCGCCACTTTTTCCAGATCAAATCAAACTCCGACCTGCAACTCGCAAATGGCAAGCTGTACTTTTTCAAGGTTGTCCTGACCGATGGCCAACACACCGTGGCAAGCGTCGTGGCGTCGGCGGTTCCTCAGGCCAATCTCTTCAACTGGGCCAAACTGAACAATCTGGTCTTCATGCTCGCCTTCAGCGCCACTGTGCTGCTGTGGATTCGTCGTGCTCGCAGGAACCCGCACATTTTCCTGCGCCGGATCCCTGGTCTGGATGCGGTCGAAGAGGCTGTGGGCCGAGCGACCGAGATGGGCCGGCCTATCCTCTACCTCACCGGCAGCGGGGAACTGGGTGGCAGCGGTGATCCATCAAACCTGTCCACTATTGCGGCAACCATTATCCTGGGTGAGGTCGCCAAGCGGACCGCGTCTTATGGTGCTGCGCTCCAAATCCCCCATCGGGCAGCGATCGTGATGGCGATCTGCCAGGAAATCGTCAAAGAGGCGTATCTCGCCGCTGGGCGGCCGGATACGTACAAAGAAGATATGAACTTTTTCATCACCGCCGACCAATTTGCCTATACGGCTGCCGTCGACGGGATTATGCTGCGTGAGCGGCCAGCGGCGAACTTCTTTATGGGCTATTACTACGCCGAGTCCCTGCTGCTGGCAGAGACCGGGGCGACGACCGGCGCCATCCAGATCGCGGGTACTGATGCGGAACATCAGCTGCCGTTTTTCATCGCCGCCTGTGACTACACCCTCATCGGAGAGGAGTTATACGCGGCTAGCGCATATCTGTCCCGTGAACCTACCCTTGTAGGTCCGCTGCGCAGCCAGGATATCGGCAAAGGGTTTCTTCTCGTTGCCATGGTGCTTGGTTCGCTTCTCATGACCATAGGCGAGCTGCTCGGCACTCCTGTGCTGCGCACCGCCCTGGAAATCTTTAGCGACTTCAAATAGGAGCAGGTCATGGTTTTTTGGAAACGCACCCTGCCGGTGGCGATCACCTTTATGCTCGGTATCACCTTCATGCTGCAATACTACGTGCCCCATCCGGCTTCGGAGGCGCTCTTGCGCGAAGTCTCGGTGTGGAATCAGATCATCGCCGGCTTTGCTGTGATCCTCGGTGTGGCCAGCCTGCTGCAGTCGCACGCTCAGAAAATCAAACGCAAGGCCCCCGGCTGGGGGTATAGCGTTGTCATGTACGCCTCGATGTGCAGCATGCTGGGGTTTGGCATTTGGTCTGAAGGGAAGGGAGAAGGCACTGCTTTCGGTTGGCTCTACACCTATACTCTCGTGCCCCTGCAAGCCACCATGTTTTCCCTGCTTGCTTTCTTTGTCGCGTCGGCCGCGTACCGCGCCTTCCGTGCCCGTAGCCCACAAGCGACCGTGCTTTTGCTCGCCGCCGTCCTAGTGATGTGGGGGCGGGTTCCCCTTGGCGAGTATCTGTTGCCCGGTATCGGACAGGTGTCGGATTGGATTATGAACATCCCGAATACTGCTGCCCAACGTGGGATCTTGATCGGGATCAGTCTAGGCGCTATCGCTACCTCAATTAAAATCATCTGCGGCATCGAGCGTGCCCACCTGGGAGGGGGACAAGAATAAGCAGACCAGCGCGTTAATGTAGTGAGCTACCCTGTATGCACGACCTTGCCCGCCGGCTGTTGGGTCTTGACCGACGTTGGATCTTCCTCGTGATCGCATTCGGGACTGTACTCCCCCTCCTATACCCGCTCGGCCTGCCCATCCGTGTCTCTCCCGAGGTGCGCAAAATCTACGACTACATTGAACGTCTCCCGCCAGGGGGGGTCTTAGTACTCTCGTTCGATTTTGAGCCGGCGGGCAAGCCGGAGCTTTTCCCCATGGCGGTCGCGCTACTCCACCATGCGTTCCAAAACAATTTGAAGATTGTGGGAGTTACCCTGTGGCCGGCCGGGACTGGCTTAGCGGAGTCGATCCTAAGCCAAGTAGCCCAGGAACACGGCAAAGTGAGGGGCATTGACTATACGTTTTTGGGGTATGCCCCTGGCGAGGCTAACGCTGTAATCAGTATGGGACAAGACCTCAGCGCAGCATTTCCGGCAGACCACTACGGGACGAAAATCACAGACCTGCCCATCTTGCAGGGGATCCGTAGCTTGCGGGATGTCCACTATGTCATCAGCCTCAGCGTGGGATTCCCCGGCATCGACACGTGGTACGTGTACGGCAAAGAAAAGTACGGGTTCGAACTTGGCGGCGGGTGTACAGCCGTGAGCGCCCCGCGCTTTTACCCGCTGCTGAACACTGGACAGATCAACGGACTGATTGGTGGCTTACGCGGGGCCGCCGAATACGAGGTGCTCTTGGCACGGGAGGGAAAAGCTATAGCTGGAATGGATGCCCAGTCTACTACCCACTTCCTTATTATCGTCCTCCTGGCCCTGTGTAACTTCTTCTCTGTCTTCACTCGTCAAACAGGAAGGACGCGCTACAGATGAACACCGAGACTCTGATCGGCGCGTGGGTCGCTACCGGCCTCAGCCTTTTCGTGTATAGTTTTCTCTACAAAGACAATCCCTATTTCAAGCTCGGGGAGCACATTTTTGTCGGGGTCTCGCTCGGGTACATCTTGACCATCACCTATCACGAGGTGATAGTCAAAAAGCTGTACGTCCCTTTGGTGGAACAAGGTCAGTGGTGGTTGATCATTCCGGCACTCCTCGGCCTGTTGCTGCTCACCCGCTTTCTCCCTCCTATCGCCTGGCTCAGCCGGATCGCATTCGCGTTTATCCTCGGAGTCAGTTCGGGGGTAGCAATCCCCCGGCAACTCTCTTCCTTCATCCTGCAACAGGTACAAGGAACGATCAAACCATTTGTGACGGCTGGCGATGGGGGTAGCGTGTGGGTTTCCCCCGCGACTCTCAATACGCTTCTTCTCCTCGTCGGGGTAGTGAGTGTCTTGGTGTACTTTTTCTTTTCCGTCGAGCACAGCGGCGCTGTGAGGCAGGTCGCGCGGCTTGGGATTTACTTCCTCATGGTCTCTTTCGGTGCAGCGTTTGGCTATACGGTCATGGCCCGTATGTCATTACTGATCGACCGCTTCGACGAGCTGATCCTCTATGCCTCCCCTGCCTATGGCTACGCGACTCTCGTCTTGCTTGGTGCCGTGGTTGCCGGACTGATCTGGTGGGAGAGAGGACAGTTACGTCCCTAGCATTTTTGCACGATGGGCACCCAGTCTCCTGCCGCCTCTACTGTTCGGTATTTTCCGCCGAGGTGACAGTTGCCTCTTCAGCTTTGCCCTCGCTCTCTGTCGCCAGAGGCCCCTGCTGGCGTAGGCTCTTAATACGCGCCGCCTTCCCTGAGAGGTTGCGTAAGTAATACAACTTGGCACGGTGGACGCGGCCACGCGAGACCACTTCGATTTTATCTATACGGGGTGAGTGGAGGGGAAAAATCCGCTCAACCCCAACCCCATAAGAGATTTTTCGCACCGTGAAAGTGGCCCGGTTTTTCCCGTGCGCACGGCTGATGACGACCCCTTCGAAAACCTGAATGCGTTCCTTATCGCCTTCGAGAATCTTGACATGCACACGCACGGTATCGCCAACATTGAATTCGGGAATATCTGTCTTACATTGGCTGGCTTCAATCACATCGATCACATTACTCATAAACAGCACTCCTCCCCAGCAACCAGCTCTTCGCTCTCAGACGGGAACCACAGGGGGAATATACACTCTCAGGAACAGGAAAATTCCTCAATGATAACCTCAGCAGCTCTCCGGAGCCGGGTTGAAAGAAGGCTAAGTAGTCGTGTCTTATCGTGCGCCTCGCAGACGGTCAAGCAGGATAGCGGCAGCCGCACGCACGGATAAGTGATTATAGGAACCAACGCCTCGGATCGGTTCAAGAATATCATCTGCCTGGGCAAACACTTCTTCTGTTAACCCCCACCCTGTCCCGAGCAAAAACAAGACAGGCGGTCCGTCGCTGTCAACACGTTGTTTCATTTGCGCAAAAGTCGTTCGGCCCTCTCCTGCACGGGCCGAGGTCACTACGAGCCGCGGCCGCGCGCCTGTCTCACGCTGCACGGCCTGAATTGTACTGGCTAGATCATCGGTCAGCGCCACCAGTGCTAACGCCTCTCTCCGGGCCGCATTATAGATGCTCCCATAACCCGACTGCCAATGGTCGATAATCTTTTCGGCTAACGCGCGCAGGGTGCGTACCGGTGTCACTACAAAGAAACGTTTCACTCCATACGTTCGCGCTGAGCGTGCAATATCATGGATATCCATATTGGTGATCGCTGTCGTGACCACCCTATGGTCTTTGTCGTACACCGGATAATGCAAGAGGGCCAAGTACACATCAGCCATAGAAGGGATCGAGGCTGCATCTCATAGCAGCAATCGCTAGTACCATCCGTCCTTAGTTCGGCTCCCGTTCGTCCTGCTTTTCAGTAAGCCACTTTTTGTCCTCCTCGCTCAAGACCGCTTTCGCCAGCAGATCAGGACGACGTGCACGGGTCCGCAAGAGCGCCTGCCGGCGCCGCCAGCGGGCAATCTCGGCATGGTTACCGGACAACAACACCTCCGGCACTCGTAGCCCGCGGAAAACCTCAGGGCGGGTGTACTGAGGATACTCTAACAAGCCGCTACTGAACGACTCGTCTTCGGTCGACTCTTTCCGTCCCACTACGCCGGGCACGAGCCGGGCAACAGCGTCGATCACAACCAAGGCCGCAAATTCCCCGCCACTCAAGATATAGTCACCGATAGAGAGTTCTTCATCGACAAAGTAACGGATCCGCTCATCCACTCCCTCGTAGCGACCACAAACGAGTACGAGCGTCTGCTTGGTGGCCAAAGCAGCGACCTTCTCCTGCGTGAGGACGCTCCCCTGGGGGGAGAGAAGGATACGCCATGGATGCACGACCGCTTGACAGACCGCTTCTAACGCCGCCACGACCGGCTCCGGTTTCATCACCATCCCCGGCCCGCCCCCATAGGGAACGTCATCAGTAGTGCGGTGCTTCCCCGTCGCGTAGGCGCGCAGGTTATGCACCCTACAGCCAATCACCCCCCGGTCCTGTGCCTTCTTGAGGAGGCTCGCAGCCAACGGAGAGACAAAAATCTCGGGGAAAATAGAAATGATATGGAACTGCATAGCCAGGGGCGTCACTCCAGCAGTCCAGGGATGGGCTCGATAATGGCCTGTCCACCGGCGCAGTCGAGAACCCGCACAACCTCGTCAACGACGGGGAGCAAGTATTCTCTCTCCCCGTGGCGGACAACCCATACATCATGACCACCGGAGAAAAAACTGCCGGCAATCGTCCCTACATACTCTCCGGCCGTCGTGACTACCCGGAGCCCTTCGACTTGATAGTAATAAAATTCTCCCTCTTGTAGAGGTGGAAGCCGCAGCTCTTCAACCAGAACGACCGCGTCACGCCACTCTTCTGCTTGGCTACGAGACTCGATCCCCTGCAGCTTTACCAAAAGCAGCCGACCGGCAGGGCGAACGGCTTCCACGATGGAGCGCCTTATCGCACCCCTATCTTTCTGCAAGAAAACTTCAAGCCCCTTCTGCAGAGTCAGACAAGGACGCGCATAAGGAAGCACGCGCAGTACGCCACGCACCCCATGTATACTGACGATGCGGCCCAGCGAGATCTGGCGGAGGGAGCTCAAACGGTCATTTTTCTTCAACGATCTCGAGAACTACTTTTTTGTTCGTGCGCGAGGCAGCCGCATTGAGCAGGGTACGGATTGACTTCGCCGTACGTCCCTGCTTACCAATGATCCGTCCCAAGTCATCCTTGGCGACGCGGAGTTCGAGAATCGCAGCGGTCTCGCCTTGGATTTCCTTCACCTCGACTTCGTCAGGATGGTTTACCAGGGACTTGGCCAGGTATAAGACGAGATCCTTCATGGCAGTTTCCCCATGCACGGTCAGGCCCCCTGCTCCCGCCCCGCCTTTTTAATGAGCTGGGCAACAGTGTCGGTTGGTTGAGCCCCATACTGCAACCATTTCTCGATCTTGTCCTTTTTAAGGTGGATGACAGGGGGGGTTTTCGTTGGATCATAGAAGCCCACTAGCTCGATGAAGCGCCCGTCGCGTGGAGCGCGCGCATCAGCCACAACAACGCGGTAAAAGGGTTTCTTTTTCCCCCCATGTCGAGCAAGTCGAATTTTTACCATACGCTCTCTATCCTTTTATCCAAGATGCGAAGACAACCACCGGCCCAGATGTTTTCCTCCCGCCGCCTGCGTCACTCTCCTCATCATTTTCTTAGCGTCAAGATACTGTTTAAGGAAGCGGTTGACCTCGGTCACCGAGGTCCCACTACCAGCAGCAATTCTCCGCCGGCGGCTCCCGTTTAAGATCTCCGGCTTGCGACGCTCCTCTTTGGTCATTGAGCTAATGATCGCCTCAATGCGCTTGAGCTCCTTTTCTGCAGCACCTATGTCTGCCCCTTGCATGAGCTTTTTGCCGCCAGGGAGCAAAGCCACGAGCTCGGCAATAGATCCCATCTTTTTCAGCATGCGCATCTGTTCCTGAAAATCTTCCAGGGTGAATTGGTTCTTGCGCAGCTTCTTTTCTAGGATTGCAGCCTGGCGCTGGTCATAAACTTTCTCAGCCTTTTCGATCAGCGACAGCACATCGCCCATGCCGAGAATGCGCGAGGCCGCCCGGTCGGGGTGAAAAGGCTCGAGCGCATCCAGCTTTTCTCCTACGCCGACGAAAATGATCGGCTTCCCCGTCACCGCTCGTAACGATAAGGCTGCACCGCCACGGGCGTCCCCTTCGACTTTGGTGAGAATGACTCCGTCGACGCCGATGCGGTTATGAAACCCGGCGGCGACATTGACCGCTTCTTGCCCGGTCATCGCATCAGCCACAAGCAGGATTTGGTGTGGGGCGGTGGCTTGTTTCATCCGCTCCAATTCTCCCATCAGCTCCTCATCAATCTGAAACCGCCCAGCAGTATCGATAATGGCAACGTCATACCCCTGACGTCGCGCCGTCTCTACCCCCTCCCTAGCAATGTGCACCGGGTCCGACGCCCCCCCATCACCCGGAGTGCGATATATGGGAACACCAACCTCCCCCGCAATAATCCGTAGCTGCTCCATTGCTGCTGGACGATAGGTGTCGGCCGGGATGAGATAAGGGGACCGCTTGCGCTCGCTTTTGAGATACCGTGCGAGTTTCCCTGCCGTTGTGGTTTTCCCTGACCCGTTAAGCCCGACGAGCATCAACACGACAGGAGGAGGCGCCGAGAGGTTGAGGTCCGTGTGTTGGCCACCAAGTAACGCCACAAGTTCGTCATAAACGATCTTGACAACCTGCTGCCCTGGGGACAAGCTCCCGAGGACTTCTCTGCCAACCGCCCGCGCCTTAATCCGCTCGACAAAGTCTTTCACGACACGGAAGTTGACATCGGCTTCAAGGAGCGCCAAACGCACTTCCCGGAGAGCTTCTTCAATATTCTTTTCCGTCAGTGTTCCGTACCCCCGCAAGCGACGGAACACCGCTTCGAGCTTTTCTCCTAAAGCTTCAAACATGGTAATCGGGTACAGGCGTGTCTGTAGACCTTCCCTGCATATAGAAAGGCCCCCAGAAAGTCAATCAATTGGTCGTTCTGTCCTTCCTTGCACGACTGTAGAAAATACGTTAGCTGTGGTGAAAAGGCTACAGAACAATGAAAAAAAGCAAGTTCCTCCTTGGTGGACTACTCATCGTAGGTGCAGTCAGCTACTTGATGTACACAGGCATCCGTGAAACAAGCACCTATTATTTGACCATAGAGGAATTCTTACCGCAACGGGAAACATTCACGCATGCAAGCATACGCCTTGCCGGCCGAGTGCAGCACGGCTCCGTACAGTGGGATCCAAAAACGCTGCGCTTACGTTTTGTCCTCGGTCCCTTGGCACAAAGAGAAGACACACCGCAGGCGGTTGGTATCCCTGTGCAATATCACGGGATTTTACCGGACATGTTTGCTGCGGGTCGTGACGTGATCGTCGAAGGTCGCAGCGATGGCACTATCTTAACGGCGACCACAGTGATGACGAGTTGCCCGTCGAAGTACGAAGCCGCAGCAGGGGACTAGGGGTCATGACGCATCTTGGGTCGCTTGCGCTGTACCTCGCTTTTCTCCTAGCTGTGCACGCCATTGCCGCAAGCCTCTGGGGTGTTTGTCGGCGCCGAGGAATGTGGACGCAGAGCGGAGTGCATGCTGTGTACGCCGTCTTTGCCTGCGTGCTTGTGGCGGTCATCGCGCTATTGCACGCGCTCGTCACGCGAGACTTCAACGTCGAGTACGTCGCGGCCTACTCCAGCTCCACGTTACCGATGCAGTACACCGTCGCTGCCCTGTGGGGTGGGCAAAAAGGGTCGTTACTATTCTGGACCTTCATCCTGATGCTCTGCACCACGCTCGTGCACCTACAAAACCGCAACAAGAACCGTGACCTCATGCCCTATGTGACGGCCACCCTCATGGTCATTGCCGTGTTTTTTCTCGGCTTGCTGTGTTTTATCACCCCACCTTTCGAGCGGCTGGCCTTCACCCCGCAGGAAGGATCGGATCTCAATCCCCTGTTGCAGAACTATTGGATGACGGTCCATCCCCCCTCATTGTACCTAGGCTATGTCAGTGCCTCGGTCCCTTTTGCCTTCGCGCTTGCGGCACTGATAACCGGCAGATTAAGCGACGAGTGGATCCGGACCACTCGTCGCTGGGCACTCACGTCCTGGTTTTTCCTATCGATCGGCAATCTCCTCGGCGGCCGTTGGGCCTATGAGGTTCTTGGTTGGGGAGGGTACTGGGCCTGGGACCCGGTGGAAAACGCCGCTCTGATGCCGTGGCTCACGGCCACAGCGTACCTCCACTCGGTCATGATCCAAGAAAAGAAGAACATGCTGAAGGTGTGGAACCTGGTGTTGGTCATCCTCACCTTCGCGCTCACGATCTTCGGCACTTTTATCACCCGCAGCGGCGTGATCTCGTCGGTTCATTCCTTCACCCAGTCCGGACTCGGCCCGTACTTCTTAACCTTTCTGATCCTCGTGCTCACCGTATCCTTCGGGCTTCTCTTCTACCGGCTACCAGAGCTGAAGAGTGAGAATGAACTCGACTCGCTCCTCTCCCGCGAGGCGGCTTTTCTATTCAACAACCTCGTCCTGGTGGGACTCGCCTTTGCGACCTTCTGGGGCACGGTCTTCCCGATCCTCTCCGAATGGGTCCGGGGGGTGAAAATTACCGTCGGCCCCCCGTTTTTCAATAAGGTGAACGGCCCGCTGGGGGTACTGCTACTGTTTCTCACAGGGGTTGGTCCGGTCATCGCCTGGCGTCGCGCGAGCCTCAAAAGTCTACGGCGCAATTTTTTGCTCCCCCTCGTGAGCGGCCTGCTGACCGGCGTCCTCTTTTTGGCGCTCGGGTATGGGCACTACTACGGGTTGGTGATCTTTTCGCTCGCCGGCTTTGTGCTGGCAACCATCCTGGCCGAATTTGCCCGGGGCACGCGGGCACGCCAGGCCATGTTGCGTGAAAGTGTGCCCCAGGCATTCGGCCGGCTCGTGAGCAAAAACCCACGCCGCTACGGTGGCTACGTCGTGCACATCGGCGTTGTGCTCATGTTCATCGGCATCGCCGGCTCGTCTTTCTTCAAAATCGAGAAGCAGCTTACCGTTAATAAAGGGGAACAATTCCAGGTTGGGCGGTATACTCTCCACTACAGCGAGAGCAAAAATACCGAAGACGCCCACATCGCCTCCCAGACCGCGGTGGTGGACGTCTACGTCAACGGGCAAAAGATCGACACCTTGTACCCGGAAAAACGCTTCTACAAACGACAGAACCAGCCGACGACGGAGGTGGCGATCCGTCCCACTTTGCGAGAAGACCTCTACGTGGTTCTGGGCAGCTATGACGCCCCGTCACAGCTGGCAACGTTCCAGGTTTTTGTCAACCCGCTCCTCTCGTGGATTTGGATCGGCGGGCTGGTCCTCGTTTTGGGGACGTGTATTACCATAGCCCCGAACCCGGCGGAGCGCCGCGCTCTTGCGCTCGCACGTGTTCCGGCTACACCGACAGGAGAAACCGTTGCCGAGTAAAGCCTGGCTGTTGGTGGCGCTGCTGCTGTGTTCCTCTGTTGTCGCCGCCGCCCCGGCGCTGACGACACAGGAAGTCGAAGAGGCCCTGACATGCCAGTGCGGCTGTGGGTTGACCGTCCACAGCTGCAACCATCTGCAGTGTGGATTTGCCACCCCGGCGAAGCAAGAGATTGCACAAGCGGTCAGTGAAGGGAAAAAGCGAGAGGAAATTTTAGCTGCCTTCGTGACCCGTTACGGTGAGAAAGTCCTTTCCGCACCGACCACGTCAGGGTTCAACCTGGTGGCATGGCTCACCCCTTTTCTGGCAGTGCTGGTGGGTGCCATCTTTGTCAGCATTGTCAGTCTGCGCTGGGCACGACGTCATCCACGAGCATATTCGGCAACACCATCTAGGGCGTCGGACACTGCTCAGTACCAGCAACGCTTGCGAAAAGACTTGGAGTCTTTCGATGCGTAGCGCTTCCTTATTCTTCACTCCCGCAGCGGCAGTATGGTGACTTTTGTTTTGTACTTCAGTGGTCTTTTGCTCATCAGTGTGGTTGCGCTGGTAGTCGCACTCCCCTGTTTCCGATCTCGAGAGGGGGTCGGCTTGCCCACGGCAGCGCACGAGGACCCACGTGTACGCTGGGAGAAACAGAAAGCCGACGCGTACGCTGCCATTAAAGAGGCAGAGTTTGACCGGCAAATGGGAAAGCTCACCGACGAGGATTACCACCTGCTCAGGGAAAAATACGAGGCACGAGCGCTGGAGGCGCTTGCTCAACTCGATCGTCTGGCTCGATCACAGCCGCAGCAAGAGGGAGCATGAGAACAGCCTTGTCTAACGAAGCTTCAGATTAAAGGCCTGAGGCCCCTTCTCGCCGGGGCGGACCTGAAATTCGACCTCGTCTCCTTCGCGCAGGTCCTCAAAATACACCTTCGGTGCTAAGCGTGACCGGTGGAAAAACACCTCTTCGTGACCCTCATCTGGCGTGATAAAACCAAACCCCTTATCCCGAAAGATTTTCTTAATCGTGCCAGTCATGGTGACTCCTTTGTCCCATGAAAGAAGACTGTCCCTCGTTTGTCAAGCGAAACCCGCAGCCCCGGCGCAGGCCCCCTGCGTTGGGCCATTCGTACCCCACTGCAACCTATGAACGAGTGGGTCATTGAAGCAGAAAATCTGCGCAAGACCTTCGCCTGGAGGCCGGTACTCAGCGGAGTATCCTGCCGCATCGGCCGAGGAGAAGTGGTGGTCATCTTTGGCCAGAACGGTGCAGGGAAAACGACCCTCTTACGGCTCTTCGCCACGCTTCTGAAACCGTCAGCCGGCACTCTCAAATTGTTTCACCATGACCCCCAAGACGCACGGGTGCGGCGGCGGGTGGGATTTCTGGGTCACGAGAGTTTCCTATATGCGGATCTCACACCGACCGAGAATCTCACCTTTTATGGCCGGGCCTACGGTCTGCCACAGCTGCCGGCACGGATTGAGGCTGCCCTAGAGCGCGTCGGGTTGCGGGAGTGGGGGCACACCCCGGTTCGCATGTTTTCCCGTGGCATGGAGCAGCGGTTGGGCCTCGCCCGCGCGCTCTTCCACGACCCTGACCTCTTATTACTCGACGAACCAGATACCGGCCTCGACCTACAAGGGACAACGCTCCTACGCACGGTCCTCTCCCAGACGCACGCACAAGGCAAAACTGTGGTCTTCACCACGCACGATTTTACCTTTGGGCTGGCGGTGTGTACCCGGGTGTTGATCCTACATCGCGGCGTCATCGCGTGGCAGTCTACTGGCAGCCCCCCTACGGTCCATGCGTTCAGCGACATTTACGCTCATAGCACCCAGCACTAAGGCACATGTGGGCCCTATTGTGGAAAGACGTCCGTCTTGAACTGCGCACCAAAGAACGCATGGCATCACTGTTTGTTCTTGCCTTGTTGATCGTCTTCGTGTTCGTGTTCGCATTGAGCCCGGAGCGGTTGCGTTCCCCGGAAGTGAGCGCCGCGCTGCTGTGGGTCACGTTGGTATTCGCTGGCATGTTGAGTCTGCAGCGCGCGTTTCTTCTCGAACAGGAACGCGGCTGCTTGTCCGGGGTGCTCCTCTGCCCGTTTGAGGCGGGCACGGTTTTCCTCGCCAAGTTCCTCGCTAACGTCCTATTCCTCACGCTCGTGCAGATGATCGTCACTCCCCTTACGTTGTTGTTCTTCGAGGTGCGGCTGTCCTGGTCTCTACTGGCGCTGCCACCGGTAGTGCTCCTCGGCATCATCGGCTTTTCGGCTCTAGGGACTGTATTTGCAGCGATCGCTGTACGGACGCGGGCGCGCGACGTGTTGTTGCCAGTGATGCTGCTGCCCCTGCTCACCCCCCTGTTGCTCGCTGCCGTCAAAGTCACCAGCGCCGTCTTGGTCGGCGCGGCGTGGCCGGGAGTCTGGATCCGTATCCTGCTCGCCTTCGATGTGATTTTTGTGATAACAGGATGGCTAATATTCTCACAGATTGTCCGGGAGTAATGCATGAAAACCTTCGAGCCGTTCGCCGACCGTGTCCTCCCCTGGCTGACGTGCGGCGCCATGCTGGCCGCGCTCGCCATGGTTTTCCTGTACGTGCCAACGGAGCGCGTGCAAGGGGTTGTGCAGCGGGTGTTTTATTTCCACCTGCCAGCGGCCTGGATGTCGTTCCTGGGGTTCTTTACCGTCGCCGGGGCGAGCGCGGCATTCCTTTGGCAAGGGGGTCGCGCGGCCGATCTGCTGGCACAGGCCGCGGCCGAGGTCGGCATGGTCTTTTGTACCGTTGTCATTCTCACCGGTTCGCTGTGGGCGCGACCGATCTGGGGGGTGTGGTGGACGTGGGACCCGCGCCTCACCATGGTGGCGATCCTGTGGACCATTTACGCCGCTTACCTGTTATTGCGCACCCTCGGCGGTGATAACGAACTGCTTGCCCGGTATGCGGCCGTGCTCGGGATCGTCGGCGTGTTGGACATCCCGCTCCTGTACGTCGCCGTGCAGCTCTGGCGTGGCATCCACCCCAAGGTCGAGCAGATGGCCCCCGAAATGGCGTGGACGTTGTTAGTCTGCACTGTGGCCTTTCTCTGTCTATTCACCTGGTTGCTCTGGCTACGGCTGCGCCACCTCAGCTTACGCGCTGACGTTGCTGCCCTCCGCCAGCAGGCCGTCGCTTTGTCGTAGAAAGCGCAGGAACATGCTCTACCTGTTTGCCGCCTTCTGTGCCATGTGGCTGGTCATCTTTCTGTACGTGCTGCTTCTCGCCCGTCGCCAGCGAGCGCTCGGGCGTGAAATCGAGGCGTTACGCCGCGTGATGGAACACAAGCGCTCAGCGGGAGTTCCGTAGCAGTGCACGCATCTTGTTAGCATCATCTTGCGGAACCACAAGGTTGACGGGACATTCGCATCGATGACGTAGCACCTCACCGTGCACGGTCCTCACGGAGGAATTCTAGAGACAGGTTCAGCAGCCTCCCCCAACCCTGTCTTCAACTGGCATCAGTGCGACTTCCATCGGGCACGCCGCGAGATTCTTCATGTTCCACCAATTCCAGGGTCACCCTCATCGTCCAGCGTCGAACGCACCAGATCGACACGTGCTCCCGGGCAGAGCTGAAGGCTCACGCTCGCCCTGCAGATCCCGGATCAGCACCCAGTGGATCGCTACGGGCGGCAGATCGATGTGATACCACACGCCGTACAGGCCTTGACCTCGCACGCTCCCCCCATACCACCTGGTAATGGTTAACGTAGTCCACTGGGAGTGTGAGGCGCCGCACCCCGTCCTGCAAGAGCCCCCGCTGCTGTCCTCGTTGGACCCCAGGGTGATTGCTCGTGCGGCCGGTTGACGAGCCGAGCGCCCGGGGGCAGACTGATACGCTACCTTATGCAGGTGGTGTGAGGCCGGTCCGCCCTGCGGAGAGGTGTACAGCGCGGAGGAAACCTATGGGACAAAAACGATGGGCGTTATCAGTACCTCTCGATAGCTTCACAGTAGCCGAGCTCGCTCAGATCGCCCGGGAGGCGGAGCAGCTAGGGTATAGCGATGCTTGGTCAATGGAAGTTGACGGAGTGGATTGTTTTACCCCCCTCGCAGTGGTCGGACAAGCGACACGCTTACGGGTCGGAACAGCCATCGCGAATGTCTACACCCGTGGACCCGCAACCCTAGCCATGAGCGCAGCGGGGATGGCGGAGATTGCGCCAGGGCGATTCTGCTTAGGTATCGGCACAGGGTCGCAGCCGATCGTCGAGACGTGGAACGGGGGGCGATTTGACCGACCCGCCACTCGCCTGCGCGAGATGATACAATTCCTCAGGCAGGCTTTGGCCGGGGAGCGAGTCGTCTTCCAAGGAGAAACTTTTACGGTGAACGGCTTCCGGCTGAGCCGCCCGCCGGCTGTACCCATTCCGATCTACGTAGCGGCCCTCCGTCCGACAATGCTGCGCATTGCTGGTGCGTATGGGGACGGGGCGATTCTGAACTGGCTCTCTGTGGAGGACGTGCACAAATCACTCGGCGTAGTACGGGCCGCGGCCGAACAGGCCGGGCGCGATCCAGGGGCGGTTGAGATTACCGCGAGGCTGTTCCTCTGTGTCGATCCCCCTACCCCAGAAGCACACATCGGCGTGCGGCGGCACATCAATACCTACCTGAATGTTGCAGTGTACCAAAAATTCCACCAGTGGCTAGGGCGCACCGAGTTGTTGACGCCTATGTGGGATGCATGGAAGCGTGGCGACCGGAAGGGAGCAGTGGCAGCGATCCCGGAGCAGGTGGTGGACGAGTTGGTTGTGCGCGGTGCGATGGAGGAGATGCGGGCCCATATCCTGCGGTATATGGAGGCCGGAGTGGACACGGCTTTCCTGCAATTAATGACTTTCGAGACTGATCCCGCCCGCAGGCGGGAGAAAATCCTGCAGGCCATGCGAGCCCTTGCGCCTGCCCGTGCGTAACGCTGGGGAGTGAGGGGCCCATCATCTCCATCGCATCCTTCAATGCTCTCGCAAGCGCTCAGCAACATGTCTGGCTCTCGGGGAGAGCCTAGACTTGCTAGGACATTCTTCTTGAGTGGCCTCCCTACTAGTTGACAACGCCTTGGCAGACAGGCTATGCAAAAGATCTCTATGGCGAGATTGGTCCAACGTTCCTTTTTCTCTTCTTTCTTCGCCTTCGATTTTGCCCCCTGAGGGGGGGCCGCACACGTCTTCATTGTTGCCCGCAGTTTGCTGTCTCTTTTCCTGACAACCTCAGTGTAGGTGGAGGAGTGCGTTATGATCGTCAAAATGTCCAAACAGGCAACCCTCGAAGAGGTGGCGGCCGTCGAGGCCAAACTGCACGAGTGGGGCTACAAAACCGGCAAGATGGTAGGGGAGGAGATTACTCTTATCGGCATCTACGGCGACATTAGCCGGCTGCCAGCCGGCGAGATTGAGCAAATGGGAGGCGTGGACGCGCTCATTCCCATTTCGCGCGCGTACAAGCGGGCCGCGCAGAAAGGGGAACCGGGAAGGCTGATCCACCAAACCGTGCGGATCGGAGACGTCGAGGTCGGAGGGAGTGAGCTGACCGTCATTGCTGGACCCTGCTCGGTCGAGAGCGAAGCTCAGATCATGGAAGCGGCACGCATGGTCAAAGCAGCTGGGGCTAAAGCCTTGCGCGGCGGGGTAGTCAAGTACCGCTCAAGCCCCTATAGTGGCTGGGAAGGAATCGGCTCTGGTTCACAGGAGGCGTTGCGGAAGGGGCTGAAACTCATCGTCCAAGCCGGGAAAGAATTCCGCTTGCCAACCGTGGTCGAAGTACTCGATCCCCATGACGTACCGATCTACGAAGATATGGGAGTTGATTGTCTACAAGTGGGAGAACCAAACTCGAAAAACCAAGCGTTGCTCAACCGTCTGCGCGAAACCCCGCTGCCCGTGATCCACAAACGCGGCAACTCCCTTGACATTGAAGCCTACCTCTTATGGGTCGAGCGGATCATGACCGAGGGGAAAGAGAATGTTATTCTGTGTGAACGTGGCATTGTCAGCCCGAATCGCTATACGCGCAACACGCTCGACCTTGGCGGTATCGCAGCGCTTTACTACCAACTGTCCTGTCTCCCGATCGCCATCGATGCATCGCACGGCACCGGCATCCGTGATTTGGTCCATCCCATGACCCTGGCCGGGATTCTGGCTGGGGCCTCGGTTGTGCTCGTCGAGGCCCACCCCAACCCCCTCATCGCCAAGTCCGACGGGTTCCAGGGGCTGTTTCCCGAGCAACTCTCGCGGTTAATAACGGCCTGTGAACAAGTTTGGGAACTCCGCCAGCGTCTGGCGCCGCTGTATATTCCTAGTGCCTTACTGGAGCGTGCATACGAAGCACGGATGGCGGCCGATAAAAAGCGGTTCTTTGGGGCGGTGTAGGCAATGACCCCTCCCCGAAAACCTCCTCGTCTTCAGCAGGGCGACTTGATCGGGGTCATTTCTCCTGCGGCTGCAGTGGAAGCAGAGATGCTGCGCCGCGGTTGCGAGGCTATTGAGCACCTCGGATTTCCGGTGCGGGTGGGGACCCACGCGCTCAATCGACATCGTTTTCTTGCCGGGACCGACGAGGAACGTGCCGTCGAACTGATGACCATGTTCCGCGATCCTGCAGTGCGTGCTGTTTTTTGTTCCCGCGCGGGTTACGGTTCAGGTCGCTTGCTGCCGTTGCTCGATTTTGCCCAGCTCGCTCAGACCCCGAAGGTGTTTCTCGGGTTTAGCGATATCACCCTGCTGCTCAATGCCCTCCTCCAACGTGCCGCTCTCGTCTGTTTCCACGGCCCCCTGGTAGCCGGGCAGTTCGCCACGGGGTTTGCGTCACGTTCACTGACACACCTCCTGAATCTGCTGACGACAGGATACGGCGAACCCTCTCTGCCCGTGCCGACTGTCCTCCGCGCGGGAGTTGCCGAAGGCCCGCTCGTCGGTGGGTGCTTATCAGTGGTGGTTGCCACTTTAGGAACCCCTTTTGCCGTAGAGACCAGCGGCACGATTCTCTTCCTTGAAGATGTGGGCGAAAAACCGTATCGTGTGGACCGCATGTTGACGCAGTTGAAACACGCGGGCAAGCTAGAGGAGGTGGCGGGGGTGGTATTCGGCGAGATGAGCGGCTGCTTCGGAGAGAGCAACGAGCCTGCTCTGCTGCTGTCGGTCCTCGCCGATATCTTTGCTGAGTATGCGTACCCGGTGGGATTCGGGTTGCCTGCTGGGCACGGAGGAGACAATTTTGCCCTACCTCTGGGTACCTGCGTCCGGCTTGATACGCGCAACTGCCAGTTGACCTTTCTTGAGCCTGCGGTCGAGTGACACCCGGTATGGACTTTACCCTGGTAGATCAACAACTGGCCACAGCCGTCGAAGGAGGGGTGTTCCCCGGCGCGGTTGTGCTCGTCAATCAGGCCGGTACTGTGCTGTATCGTCGGGCATGCGGCTGGCGCAGCCTGGAACCAGAACGCACACCGCTGACCGAGGAGACGATCTATGATTTGGCTTCCCTTACCAAACCGCTCGCTACGACGTTAGCGGTCATGGTGCTCGTCAAAGAGAAGAAACTGCGCCTCGATGACCGCGTCACGCGATTTTTCCCCAATTTTGCCGTACACGGCAAAACTCCCGTGACGTTTCGTCAACTCTTGTCACACTCCTCCGGTCTGCCCTCCGTTCGCTCCTACTACCGTGAGATCGCCGAGAAGGAGGCGAAAGAGGGGAAAGTTGGTTTTCTGGGGACACGCAGCGCCAGGGAATACGTCTATACCCAACTCCAACGAGAGAAACTGGCCGCTCCCCCCGGCCGCCAGGTGATTTACAGCGATCTCGGCTTCATGTTGCTCGGGGCGGTGGTCGAAGAGATCAGTGGCATGGGACTCGATCAGTATTGTCGGGAAAAAATTTTCCGCCCGCTCGGGCTGGAGTCGACGATGTTTCTCAACCTAGAGCTCCTCCGGCGGCATAAACTCAAGCCGGTGCTAGAGAAATTCGCCCCGACGGAGCAGTGTGGCTGGCGCAGGCGCATCCTGTGTGCCGAGGTCCATGATGAGAATGCGTATGCCATGGGGGGGGTCGCCGGCCACGCCGGCCTCTTTTCTACGGCGGACGATATCAATCAGTTAGTGAATGTTCTGCTGGGTTGCTATTGGGGTGAGCATTCGTTCCTGCCGTCGGCGCTGGTCCACGAGTTCTGGACGCGAGACCGAACCATCCCCGGAACCACTTGGGCTTTGGGCTGGGACACTCCGTCTCCCCAACACTCTAGCGCTGGGGATTTGTTTTCTGCGCTCTCGGTTGGGCATCTCGGGTTCACGGGGACGTCGCTGTGGATCGATCTGCAACGGCGCGTGCACATCATCGTGTTAAGCAACCGCATCCACCCGCGGCGGGACAATGAAAAAATCCACACTTTCCGTCCTATGCTGCATAACGCCATCATGCAGGTTGTCCTTGGCATGAACAGCTAGCGAGGCACGTCAATTATCCGCATGGACAAGCCGGTTTCTCTACCTCCCAACCTGCATTCCTCAGCCGCG
>Ga0308420_1000321_pt1 | contig 22963 bp, 18 predicted proteins | sample HotsprSampleMS55_FD_203802 | JGI IMG/M metagenome (GOLD analysis project Ga0308420, IMG submission 203802) | Hot spring phototrophic mat microbial communities from Mushroom Spring, Yellowstone National Park, Wyoming, United States - 20090730_MS55 ... | reverse complement strand
TCTTAAAGCACGCTGGATGGTGCCGTGCCACTGGGGGACCTTCAAGCTCACGGACGAGCCGATCGATGAACCCCCACGCGAGCTGCGGCGCGTGGTCGAGGCAGCAGGGGGCCGTCTCGACCCCATTCGTATCCTCGCCGTTGGCGAACGCTGGGTGATACCCCAACGGCGGTAAGCAGCATCTCCTACGGGCCGGGTGTCTGTGCAGGCCCTGACCTCTCGGCCAGGCTAGGCTAAGGTCTCGATCGCTTTACGCACTGCCTGTTCGTAGGTTTGATTGCCGACCGGCACCGGCACGATAATAGGGAGCTGGACGCCGGCCTCCCGGAATGCCGCCAGCTGCTCACGGCAGCGGGACGGCGGACCAACTAACGACAGCTCCTCGGCCATCCGGTCAGACACGCCTTGGGCATTTCCCTCAGCTAAGGCTACCGCCTCCTGTACAAAACCGCTGTTTTGAAACAGTTTGTTATAGAACGGCAGGCGTCCGTAAAACGCCAAATTGCTCTTCGCGGCGGTCCTGGCAGCATCGAGGTCATCGCTGATACAAGTGGGCAAACCGGTTGTGACATCGACCGCCGTGGCAGAACGTCCAGCTCTGGCCGCGCCCTTCTCCAAGGCTGTCCGTACCCGCGGCAGGCGGGACTTCGGGCACAGATAGAGCATCACGCCGTCGGCCAGTTCTCCCGCTACCTCGACCGTTCCCAGCGCGAGGGCCCCAACATAAATAGGGACCCGGTAAGTCGCCGCCCGCGGTTGCATAGGCGAGTCGGCCACCCCCTTACCGGTGGTGACGTTGCGCACGGTAATAATGTACTCACGTAAAAACTCTCGCGGGCGCTCCATTTTTTCACGATAGATGCCCTCGACCAGCGGGCGGTGGCTCACCCCCAACCCTAGAAGCAGCCGCCCTCGTGACACCTCATCGATCGCCACCGCTGTTTGCGCACACAGCAGGGGGTGGCGGAGGTAAATATTGGCGATCCATGTTCCCACTTTGATCTTCGCAGTCGCCTGCGCCATCACCATACAATTGGCCAAGGCATCATTCATGAACTCCGGTGAAAAGATCGCCTCGACCCCGGCCGACTCGGCGTCACGGGCCAGTTGTTGTAAGTCGGCGAAAGAGAGCCCAGAAAAATTAGCGGCGACAATGCCTAAGCGAGCCATCTCATCTCCTCCTTTGCGAGCATCTGGCAGATCTGTTCTCCTTTAACACCTACCATCTGCTGGGGCAAAGAGAGCAGGGGCGGTGCAACCTTGGGTAGAGGCGAGGAAGGAGGAGAGAGCTAGAGGTTTTCTTGCATTTTGCCGTCACTTTCGCTAGCACCAAACCATGCTCGCGACCGTTCTCTCGGGTGCTCTGATCGGGATCGACGGTTTGCTCGTGGCAGTCGAAGTGGATGTCACCCTCGGCTTGCCCCAATTCACCACCGTCGGCCTGCCAGAGGGAGCGGTGAAAGAGAGCAAAGACCGCGTCCGCTCCGCGATCAAAAACTCCGGCTACGAGCTTCCCTCACGCAAGATCACCGTCAACCTGGCTCCGGCCGATGTGAAAAAAGAAGGCTCGGCCTACGATCTGCCCATTGCCTTGGGCATTCTGGCGGCGGAGGGGTGGCTGGCCAAGGCGCAGCTGGACAAGTATGCCATAGTGGGTGAGTTGTCGCTCGACGGGCGGGTCAAGCCCGTGCAGGGTGCTCTTCCGCTGGCCGTGATGGCGCGGGACAAGGGATTGCAGGGATTAGTCGTGCCGGTCGAGAATGCAGCAGAAGCTGCAGTGGTGGAGGGGGTTGCAGTCTATGGGGTCTCGACTTTAAGTGAAGCCTTTCTCTTTCTCAACGGCGAGCGGTCTCTCACCCCGACCCATACCGATCGTCATGCTGTGTTTGCTGCCCACTCCCAGTACGACGTCGATTTCAGCGATGTGAGAGGGCAGGAACACGTCAAACGCGCCTTGGAGGTGGCGGCTGCAGGGGGACACAATATCTTGCTCGTCGGACCACCAGGCGCCGGCAAAACCATGCTCGCCCGACGGTTGCCGACCATCCTACCGGATATGACGTTGGCAGAGGCCATCGAAGCCACGAAAGTACATAGCGTGGCCGGCCTCATGAATGGACGAGCGCTGATTGCCACCCGCCCGTTCCGCTCCCCACATCACACGATCTCCGACGCTGGGATGATCGGTGGTGGAGCGGTTCCGAAACCCGGCGAAGTCTCATTGGCGCACCACGGGGTATTATTTCTCGATGAATTGCCGGAGTTCCGCAAGAACGTCCTCGAAGTGCTCCGCCAACCCCTCGAAGATGCCCGGGTGACGATCTCCCGGGCGGTAGGGTCAATCACCTATCCGGCCAACATCATGCTCGTGTGTGCTATGAACCCTTGTCTGTGCGGTTACCTTGGCGACCCGCAGCACGAGTGCACGTGTACCCCGCAGCAGATCCACCGCTACCGGGCGAAAATCTCTGGTCCGCTACTCGACCGCATCGATATCCAGCTTGAGGTGCCGGCGGTAAAGTATAGGGAGCTTAGTCGCCACACCCCAGGGGAGACCTCGACGGTCATCCGCGCGCGAGTGAACCAGGCTCGAGCGGTCCAACTCCGGCGGTTCGCTGGACGCGAGATATTCTGCAACGCGCACATGAGCAGCCGCGATATCCGCAAGTTCTGCCAACTTGATGCGGCAGGAGAAAAGCTGCTGGAAAATGCCATGGCACGACTCGGATTGAGCGTACGGGCCTACACGCGTATCCTCAAAGTCGCACGGACGATTGCTGATCTTGCGGCTGCGGAGCGGATCGGCGGTGCGCACGTCGCCGAAGCGATCCAATACCGTGCTCTGGATCGGAAACTGGGGTAAGAAAGTTCGCTCCGGCAAGACGGCAAGGATCTTGAAAAACGAGGAGAAAAGCTCTAGGCAGTGCCCATGCCCCAGCGACGCCTGTTTGTGAGCGATTCCTTCGCCGTTCTCCAAGAAGCCTTCGTCACCGCCGTGCAGACGATCAAAACGGCTGATCCCCTCCTCCCGCTCACTATCCTCGTCCCACACGCTTTTCTCGGCGCTCACCTCCGGCGTGCCGTCGCACGGGCCGGGCATGGCCATCTCGGCTTGTACACTTATACCCTCACCGATTTCGCCCAGATGATTGCCGGCAGCGCTCTCACGCAGGAAGGATGGCGTCCCCTCTCACCTCAAGCCGCTCCCCTAATCATGAGCAAGCTGTTACGTGAGGAAGAACCGGACAATTTTTTCGCCCCCCTCGCTGCCCAACCTCACTTTCCCCGTGATTTTCTTGCCACCATTACGGATTTGCAGCAGGCCGAAGTGCAGCCAGGCGATCTCCTCGCGTTTTGTCATCAGGCGCAGCTTTCGGGGACGTACCGCCACAAGATAGAGAGCGTCTTTCGCCTCTACGACCACTATGTGCGCCTCCTGGCACGACAGCACTTTTATGACAGCAGCTTGCTCCTCGAGCGAGCTGCGGCCCTGCTGACCGTACAGCAGGCCTCTTCCCCCTTGTTGCTGTATGGCTTCTACCATTTGTCACCTCTGCAGCAGCGTCTGCTCGCGGCAGCGTGGCAGGCACGCGACGTGTTAGTGTTTTTCTGTTGGCGCGAAGGACCGGCATACGAGTATGCTACCCCAACGTTAACCTGGTTCATGAGCCTGGGGTTCCACTACACCCACCTCACCGGGTCCCAGGGGCATGGCAGTGACCTGGCGAGGGTCAGGACAGGACTCTTTGCGGATCACCCCGCCGCTCGCCGGTCCGATGTGATCGATCCTGATGCTTTGCCCCCTCCCCTGAGCGGGGCAGTCGCGACGCCTCAATGCGATGGCTCGGTGACGCTCATTTCGGCTCCGAGCAAAAGCCGTGAGGTGCGCGAAATCGGTCGCACGATTCTCGCGCTGGTCCGCCACCATGGCCTCCGCTTCGGTGACATCGCGATCTTGCTGCGAGATACCACGGCTTACGGTCCGCTGATGGCCGAAACACTAACTCAACTGGGCATCCCTTGTGTGCTTGGCAGCGGACTCCCACTCATCCAAACGCATGCTGGCCAGAGTTTGCTCTTGCTCTGTCGAGTGCTGGCTGAGGATTATGCGCGCGCCCGCGTGATGGAGTTCCTTGCCGTAGCCCATCCCCCTTGGCCGCAGCTATTGGGCGAGGCTGCTTCTGCACCCCGCGATCGCTGGGACCTCTTTTCTTGCGAAGCTGGGGTCGTGAGAGGCCTGGCCGAGTGGCGTGAACGGCTCCCCCGTCTCTTGCACACCCTCATGCCGGTGGATGACGACGAGGGAAATGCGACTAAGAGCGATGACCGGCGAGCGCTGCAGGCCTTCGTGATGTTTATGCAAGACTTTCTCGCCGCGTGTGAGCAGGTGCCACTACACAACACCTTACAGGGATGGAGCGAGCAGACGCTGCGGTTATTCCGTACCTACGTTTCCCCCACCCCCCAGACGGCCGAGATAGAAGCCGAACTCGTCAGAGTCGGACACCTCGACCTCCCTGACGAAAGCATCTCAGCACAAGAGTGGTATCGCGTCGTGGCGATGCTGCTGACCTTTACAAGGAGTTCTCCTCTCGCAAACGCACAGGGCGACACCCACGCCGTGGAGGGCGTATGGATCAGCGATCTGCGCACCGCTTACGGCGTACCGTTCCGCGCCGTTATTATCCCGGGTTTGGTTGAAGGTGGTTTTCCACAAACGGCTCGTCAGGATCCCGTCTTGCTCGACGCAGAGCGTCAGCACCTCAGCGAGAGTCTGTTGCGTCAGCTGCCACTCCGCGGTCGCCAAGACGAGGAAGAACGCTTGTTACTGCTTTTTGCCCTCCAGAGCGCAGAAGAGCGGGTAATTTTGACCTACCCCCGTCTCTATCACGACAGTGGCCGTACTGCTCTCCCTTCTGGATACCTCTTGCGCATCATCGAAACGCTCGGGGGACGGCCAGCATCGATGGCGGACCTTGAACAATGGTCGGTGCATGTCCCCTCTTCTCCTCTCGAGATTGGCCATCCGGACACGGCACTGGATGCGATTGAGTTCCACCTTGCCAGTGCCAAGCAGGCCCTTGCGACTGGGAAGACAACACCACTCGGCTATCTTGCAGCTGCCTCGCCATTCTTGGCCCGTGCGCTCCACGCTGCTCAGCAACGCTGGGAAACACCCACCGTCACGCCCTTTGACGGCATGATAACGGACGACACGGTCAAAGCTCAGCTGTGGCAACGCCTCTTCCCCCCTCAGGCCACACTATCGGTGCACGCCCTCGAGACGTACGCGCGTTGCCCGTTCCGCTACTTTTTGCAGACTGTCCTCGGTCTGACTCCACGAGAAGAGCCCGAACAGTGTACTGCCCTTTCCCCGCGCGACCGTGGTGCACTGCTACATCACATTTTGTACGACTTCTTTGGGCGGCTGCGTGCCGCAGGGCAACTGCCCATAGCTACCCAAGACCACGCCGCACTGACACGCCTGCTGCTACAGGTCGCTGCCATACACCTCGGCGCTTTCAGGCGTTCCAGAGCCCTTGGTTTCCCTCTCCTATGGGAGCTCGAGCAAGAGCGCCTCTACGAGCGGCTCCAGCTTTTGCTCAAGCGAGAATACGAAGCTGGCGAGCACTTCCTCCCCGCCTGCTTGGCCGTGTCCTTCGGCACGGAGAGGAGAGGAGAAGAACACTCTTTCTTGCCCTCTGGACCTGTGTCCTTTCTCCTCGATACCGGTGAAGAGGTTCGCCTGCAAGGGCACATTGATCGTATTGATTGGTCCCCTCATCAGCAGCGCGCACGGATCTGGGATTACAAAACAGGCAAGGCCGTCAACGGTCGTTTCGCCGGCGGCACGGCTTTACAGCTGCCGCTCGCGCTGTTCGCCGCCCGCAAGTTGCGGCCTGACGTGGTATGGGAGTCCGCAGACTACCTGTACATCGACCATCTGCAGAAAAAGGCTCCTGCGCCTTTTTCTAACGAGACGTGGCCGGAAACGCTGGTCACCTTACGGACCGTCGTGACGACCTTGGTACAGAGCCTGCGGTCGGGTTGCTTCGTGTCTACCCCGTCTTCCTGTCATCCCTGTCCCTTCCCGCTCATTTGCGCGGCGCATACCGAACCGTATTACACTCGTAAGCTCGCTGATCCTCGCGTCCACCCTCTGCAGGCAGTGAAAGCGATACCGTAATGAACCACTTTCCCCTGCCGGATAGCGACGCCCGCCGGCGCGCCATTACCGAACTCGGGACTACCTTCCTTGTCGAAGCTGGGGCCGGCACGGGCAAAACGAGTGTACTGCTCCAGCGCGTGTTGACCTTGCTCCGCACAGGCCGGGGACAGCTCAGTCGCACTGTCGTGATCACCTTCACCGAGAAGGCAGCAGCCGAGCTACGGGTGCGACTGCACAGGGAAATCGAAGCCGCGCTTGCGGGGCCGCTGCGGGACGACGAACGCTGGAACTTGTACAGCGCCCGCTCGCAGCTTGCGTCCGCCCCCATTGCTACTATTCACGCCTTTTGCGCGACCCTACTGCGGGAACGCCCGGTCGAAGCTCGGCTCGACCCGAGCTTCACGATCCTCGACGAAGCGGGCGCGCACCTCCTACGGACTGAGACCTGGCAAGAGTGGCTCGCGCAAGAAATGGATCGGGGCCCGTACGTCCTCAAGCAGGCGCTCCGGGCAGGACTCACCCTGGAACATTTACAGACGTTAGGCAACTTTCTTGTTGAGTATCGAGATTGCCTACACCTGCTGCCGGAACCCTTGCCTTCCCCCTTTCCCCAGTACCAAGCGGCTCTGCAGGCGGCACTCACGCGACTGATGGCTCTGCGCACCTGCTGCAGGAACCCTACAGACCAGGCCCTGGCTGCCATTCAGACGTTGGCGACCTGGCTCCCGGCCACTGAGGACGAGGGTGCCTGGGAACACATACTATGGCGCGACTTTCCCTTCTCCCCACGAGTCGGCACCTGGAGCAATTGGCAGGCACCGGCGCTCGACGAAGTCCGCACGGTCTTGCGTCGCCTTGCCGAGCACCACAGTCACGCGCGCTCGACCTTGTTACATAACATGGTCGTTGCTCTCGCCCGCTGGCTGACAGGATTTGTGCGTGCTTATGACACAAAAAAACAAGAGCACAGCAGTCTGGACTTTACCGATCTGTTGCTCCGCACCCGCGATGTCCTGGCTCACCATCTCGAGGTCCGCCGGTACTTTCAGCGCAAATTTGACTATCTGTTGATCGACGAATTCCAGGACACCGACCCCCTACAGATGGAAATCATGTTTTTCCTGGCCGAGCGTGAGCCACGTGTCGCTCAGTGGACCGCTGTGACCTTACAACCGGGGAAGCTGTTTGTGGTCGGCGACCCGCAACAGTCGATCTACCGTTTCCGTCGAGCCGATCTAGCCGTCTACACCCAGGCACGTCAGGCCATCGCCCAGCAAGGAGAGATCCTGTTCCTATCTAGCAATTTTCGCAGCCGCGCGCCCATTCTTCAGTGGCTCAACGGTACCTTTGCGCGCCTGTTTGCCGATGTACCGATGGAGCAACCAGCATACCGCACCCTTACGGCAGTCCGCACCGAAGACACCGAGTGCGCAATTGTGCTGCTCCCCGTCCCTGCCGAGCTCGTGCCGCCCCAAGCCGGGCAAGAGGCGCTCCGCCACGCCGAGGCGCGAACCGTCGCCGCACTGCTCAAGCAAGCGCTGATCTCTCCACGAGAGACTCCTTGGGGAGATCGCCCCATCCGCTACGGCGACATTGCCATTCTCTTTCGTACTTACCAAGCGATGGAGAGCTATGAGACAGCCTTGCAACATTCCGAGATCCCACACCGGATTATCGGCGGACGGCGTCACGCCAGTCGCCCAGAGATTACAGAATTATACACTCTGTTACGCACCATTGCCTGCCCCTCGGATACCGCTGCCTTAGTCGCTACCCTCCGCTCCTGTGTGTTCGGTTTTAGCGATGAAGAACTCGCCCAGTTCGCGCTCGCCGGTGGGAAATGGTCGTACTTGGTTCCTCAAGTTCCTGCTCAGCTACCGAGCGCTGACCATTTCATCGCTGCTTTTGCCCTGCTGCGTGACCTTCACGCTCACCACACACGTTGTCGTCCGGCCACACTTCTCTACGAAATTTACGCTCGTACCCACCTGCTCCCCTTCTTCGCTCTGCGCCCGCATGGCAGCCAACGGGTTGCGAATCTGCTCAAACTTATTGACGTTGCTCATGCGCTCGCCGCCCAGGGGATCTCTACCCTCAGCGCGTTCACCCAGTTCCTGCAGCAACAACAGGATGCTCTCGAAGAAGAACCCGTTCTCTCCGAAACGCAGGAGGATGCAGTCAGCCTCTTGACCATTCACAAGGCGAAGGGCCTAGAATTCCCGGTCGTCATCCTCGCTGACGCCACCGGTCCCTTGAACAATCGCTCCAACCGGGTTGGCATTCTCGACCGGCTCAATAGCCGACTTGAGCTGTCCGTTGGTCCGCGCTCCTTGACATGCACTACACAGGGATGGCAGAAGGCAGAAGCGTGTGAACAGGACAGAGACGCGGCAGAGGAACAGCGGCTGCGCTATGTGGCGGCTGCTCGGGCACGCGATCGGCTGATTATTCCCATTACGCCGCCAAGAAAAGGGGACACAAGCTACACCCACTGGGCGTTGGAGGAAGGAGCGGACTTACTCGCTGCAGACTCTCCTCCCACTGACCCTCGACAAAGAAGGCTGGTGGTATGCCGGCTGAGTGCGCACAGGATCGTTCGCCTAGAACAGCATCAGGCCACTCCTCCTCGCTTGCCACATCCTGCTCTGGATGTGGATACGATTGCCCATCGTACCTACCAGACATGGGAGGCGGAACGGCATGCTGTGCTTGCCCAAGGAAGACAGCATGGAGGGGAATCGTGCACCGTGTCGCTACCATGCGACGACGAAGGGAAAGACGTAGTGATGACGGCTCTTGCAGGAAGCGCGGCGACAACCACCCTGCTTACAGACTCACGGTTGGCCTCGCCTGTTTTCTCACGCGCTCAAGTTGCTCGCATACGTCTCACTGACGTCCCTTTTACCCTCCGGCACAACAATCACCTGTTTGAGGGGCGGGTTGCTTTGGCCTTTCTCGAGGATGAGGCATGGGTGCTTGTGCACATCATCACGACTGACGGCGTCCCGGCGGCCTCACCGGAATATCACTACCATCCTCCACCGCAGGTGTTGTTGTCTGCCCGTGCCTTTGAGCGATTGACTGGCCGTCCGGTGAAAGAATGCATCCTTCTCTGTACCGCCCTCCAGCAGGAGGTGTGTGTAAAATGGGACGAGGATAAACGCGTGCGTGCAGAATCGCTACTGGATACTCTGGCCGCGACTCACGGAGGACAAGCATGAGCTTGACTAGACGGCAGCAGCCCTTCGCCGAAAAAGATTTCTACCTGCACGAGTTTCGGGGAAAGACCCTCCTTTTTGCCTTCCGTGCCATAGAGCTCAATGCAGGAGCAGATGAGGAGCTGCTTGTCGCGGTTTTAAGTGACCTCTTGGCAAACGCCACCAGGCTCCTGCTCTGCATCGGCACCTCAGGCGCGGCAGAGGAACATCAGTGGGTGACAACGATCTGCAACAAGCTGACTCGGAGAGCTCAACTCCCTCACTTGACCCCTTTGGCGTTCCCCTCTCCCCCTGATGACGAGGCACTTCTTTCCCAGGTGTGGGCTATCCTCCGACTTTCCCCCCTGTGTGTGAGTCTCTGGCCGACTTATTCACCTATGTCTCTCGTACACTCCGCCCAACGGCTTGCCGTGCGCCTCAAGGTGTACAAGCTCATCCTCCTCGACCCAGGTGGCGGCATTACCACAGGAGGGGAACGGCTCTCCTTTATCAACGGTGCGGTTCTTAATGAAATTCTCCGCCCGGGCGAGGCAGAATGGGCAGGGCTTGGTACACGCCGCCCCCTCCTCCAGGCAATCCACGCCGCGCTCACCGGCGGCGTTCCCTCTGTTGCCCTGTGCTCACCCACGGGACTGGAACAGGAATTATTTACTTACGAAGGCTGTGGCACGTTATTCACCCTAGCCGACTATTGCCGAGTGGAACGACTCGGTATCGACGATTTTTATGAAGTCGAACAGCTGCTACAGCGGGGAGAACGTGAGGGTTACCTGAAGGTCCGCACCCAGCACGAAATCGGTCAACTGCTGCTGCACGGCTACGGCGCCAAATTAGGAATGGCGGCCGGTGGACTTGCTGGCTTTTGCGCCCTGCTTCCGTATCCCGCGGAGCGGGCTGGAGAGGTGGCAGGTTTGTACACGATTACGCGCTTTCAGGGTGAAGGGATCGGCGGTCGGCTGATTACTACCATGATTGCAGAAGGGGAACGATGCGGGATGCGGTATCTTTTTGCATGTACGACGCAAGAAGGAGCACAACGATTGTTCGAACGTTACGGATTTCGCCGTGTGTCCCCTGCAGCAGTCCCAGCAGAAAAATGGTATGGGTATGAGCCTGAACGGAAACAACGGATAGTGGTCTACCGTCGCGAGCTTGCTCAACCCTCAGAGGAGGTGAGAGTCGGACCATGATCGTTGGCATCGATATCGGCGGCTCCACGACCGATGCCGTGTTGTTACACGATGGGGAAGAGCTCATCGTAGTGACCATAGAAACCGGCGACCCGCTCGCCGCGGCTGCTGGCGCCCTGGGCAAACTCCTCAGCACTGCCGGGGGCAGGCTGGCAGATATCCAAGCCATCGCAGTCAGCGGTGGAGGAGCCCGTTGTCTTGATGAGGTACTCTTCGGGGTGCCAGTGATTAAAGTGCCCGAAATTAATGCGATCGGTATGGGTGGCAGCTCACTGGCGCACAAATCTTCAGCCCTGGTAGTCTCCCTTGGGACAGGCACTGCGCTGGTCTCGGTGCGCGGTGAGCAGATTGAACACGTCGGCGGGACGGGCGTTGGGGGGGGTACCTTATTGGGTCTTGCCCGCCATCTTTTAGGCGTCACCCGCCTGGACACGCTGGAAGAGATGGCTTCCCAGGGGGACTTGAGCCGGATTGACCTCACAGTCGGAGACATTGCGGGGGGACCGGTTGGCATTGTTCCTGCTAGCGCGACCGCAAGTAACTTTGGTAAAGTACGTTCAGACCCTACCCCGTCGGACAAAGCATTGGCGTTGATCAACATGGTCGCGGAGGTGATCTTCACCATTAGCATCATGGCAGCGCGCGCGCGTCACCACCAAGAGATCGTACTGACGGGGAAACTCACGCGGGTGAAACCCTTACGGGAGCGGATCGAGGCGGTGCACACACGCCGTGGAGAAACCTTTATTATTCCACCCTATGCGGAATTTGCGACTGCGATTGGCGCTGCTCGTGCAGTGACGCAGTCAGCCTCATGGGGACCTCCGCGACTTTCTTCTTAAAGCAGCATTCTCTTGACTTCTCTTGTGACGATCTTTACGATAAGTAAGAATTATTTCTCTCGGTTGGGTACTTCCTCGGCTGAGAGAACCTGCCCGATCACCTTGCGCTACTCACATAATAAACTGTTAGGGTTGTATGCTACCCTTTTTCTTCAGAGTTCCTGCGAAGGAAAAGTAGCACCCCTCTGTCTGCGTCCCGGGCTGCTACGGAAAGGGGCTACAGTACAGTATGGAAAAACGGAAAGAGGCGAAAATTGAAGCGATTCCGCATGCAGCAAGCAAAGCGTTGCTGAGCGCTGCGGAGCCCGCCCATGCTCTTTCTTCCGACGTATCACCTGCGGAGGACATCGATAGTGTCATGTCTATTTTCGAAGACATAGACATTAAATCGGTTGATGTCCTCGACGAGGAGCCCCCCCTCGGAATCGATCTGCCAGAGCGGGAAGAAGAGGATTGGGAAGAGGATGCAGTCGTTACTACCGACGAGCCGAGCGCGAGTGACACCTCCGACCCGGTACGCATGTACTTACAGGAGATGGGCAATATCCCACTGCTGAGCCGCGAAGAAGAGGTCGCGATCGCCAAAGAGATTGAGGCCGGCGAGAAGCAAGTGCGGCGCGAGGTTTTCTCTGTTCCGCTCGCGCTTCGCTACGTCCTCTCGCTGGGGGAAAAGCTGAAACAAGGAGAGATCGAACCCCGCTACGTGTTTGGCGACGAAGAAGAGGATATTGACGCTCCAGGGAAAGAAGATCAGCGGGTTGAAATTTTCCTCGGCCGCATGAGTGGGCTGAAACGTCTGGCAGGGGAACGGGAGCGGGTCGAACATCTCGTCCATAAGCGTCAGTCTGCCAAAGACCGCCAGCGTGCGTTGAAGAAGTTAGCTGACGTGCGTGAGCGGATCGTTGAAGCGCTTAACAGCCTCCCGCTTGGTCGGCGTCATATCACCTTTATTGTCGAGAAAATGAAAGAAATCGGCGGACTGCTCGATCAACAACACCAGCTCATCCAGGCCCAGGAAGAGCGTTGTCACCGCAAGGCAGCTGACATTCTGTTGCTGGCGAAGGCACTCAAGGCTGGTGGCGCACGGGCGGCGAAACTCACTGCCGAGCTGGGGAAAACGCAAGCCCATCAGATCCTCGAAGCGGGAACCGTGATTCACACGGCCCGCAAAGAAATTCAGAAAATTGAAGGTGAATTAGGCACTACGAGTCAAGACCTACACCGTTCGTTAGAGAACGTGGTGCAGGGTGAGCATCAGGCCCAGGAAGGGAAACGCCGGCTGATCGAAGCCAATCTGCGTCTGGTCGTGAGCATCGCCAAACGATATGTCAACCGCGGCCTAGGATTTTTAGACCTTATTCAAGAGGGCAATATCGGTCTCATGCGAGCGGTTGAGAAATTCGAGTACCAGAGAGGCTATAAATTTTCGACCTACGCCACGTGGTGGATCCGTCAGTCTGTCAGCCGGGCGATTGCCGACCAGGCGCGTACAATCCGGATTCCCGTCCACATGATTGAAACCATCAATAAAGTTCTCCGTACCTCTCGCTATCTGGTGCAACAGCTGGGCCGTGAGCCAACCCCAGAGGAAATCGCCACTCAGATGGAGGTCCCAGCCGATAAAGTCCGCAAAGTGTTAAAGATTGTCAAAGAGCCAGTTTCGCTCGAGACGCCCATTGGCGATGACGAGGAAAGTTCCCTCGGCGACTTTGTGGAAGATCGGCAGACGCTCTCTCCCGCCGATGCAGCAATGGCGCTGAGCCTCGAGGAGCAAACCCGCAAGGTGTTGGCGACGCTGACTCCCCGTGAAGAGCAGATTTTACGTATGCGATTCGGCATCGACGAAAAAACTGACTATACCTTGGAGGAGGTTGGCCAACGTTTTGCCGTGACCCGCGAACGCATTAGACAAATCGAAGCCAAGGCGTTGCGCAAGTTGCGGAATCCGGCACGCGCAAAGAGCCTGGAAGCTCTTATCGATGGGTAAACAGGGGGAGGAAGTTTCATGACGTTATGGAGGGGATCGTGAGTATGAAGGAACTCGAAAAACAACTGAAAAAATGGCGCGAAGCGCGCGTTCGGAAAATACCTGCCCAAATCGCCGCAGACCGCCGCACGGTTCGTGTGAATGGTCAGGATGTCTTAGTGATCACCAAAGCCCGTGCCAAACCTCAGGGATGAACTTTGGTAGCGGTTGACAGCTGCGCTTCTTCTACGGTGAGCCAGCCACTCATAGGTACGCACGCACTGCCGCGCAGAAAGCAGTAGTCGTCGCCGTCCCTCCTTGATCAGGGGTCAATGTCTGCCCTGCAGCATAGACACGAGCGATAGCTTGCTCGAGCCGCGCTGCTGCCTCCGCATAGCCGAGATACTCGAGCATGAGGACTGCTGAGAGCAAGGTCGCTGTTGGGTTGATAATGTTTTTGCCAGCGATATCCGGGGCAGAGCCGTGTACGGACTCAAAGTACGCGTACGTCTCTCCATAGCAGCCACTCGGCGCTAGCCCTAGACCGCCGATCGTACCAGCGGCAATGTCCGACAGAATGTCACCATACAGATTTGGCATCACCACGACATCGAACTCGGACGGGCTAGCAACGAGGCGGCGGGCAAAGTCGTCAACGATGTATTGTTCATAGTGAAGGTCTGGATACTCATCCTTGACAGTGGCCTCCGCCACGGCACGGAATAGACCGTCGCTCTCGCGCAGCAAATTATATTTGCTCGTGCAGGTGATTTTGCCTTTCCCACCCTTTGCTTTCCTTTTACGAGCAAGCTCACATGCAAAGCGTACGACCCGCCGGGTTCCCTCTGCAGTGATGACTTTTAGGGCAAATTTCCCCTGTGCAGCCGTAGGCAACGGCTGGCGAGTGATGGCACTGGTCACCGGCAACGTAGCCAGCATCTTGAGGTCACCTTCGACCCCCATATATAAGTCTTCCAGGTTCTCGCGCACGATGACGAAGTCAATCCCTTCAGGATTTTTGAGGGGGCTGCGAAAGCCAGGACGCCACCGTGCCGGACGCACATTGGCAAAAGTCTGTTTCCCCCAGCGGAGATACCAAATCCCCCCCGTTGTCCCGTTGGTTGCACCAAACAAGGTGGTATCGGACTGATCGATGGCCGCACGCAAAGCCTGGTCAAAGGCGGCACGCGAGCCATAACGTTTGACCCCTTCCTCCCCCGAGGGGAATTCTGTGAACGTCAGGTCAAGTGCCAAACTCTTGAGAATTTCTACGGTTGGCGCCATTGCTTCCGGGGCAGCATCATCTCCAGGGATAATTACTACATGTCGCGACACAAATCCTCCTTTACACTCTGGCCAACTCGCAAGCGTCACCGTACCTGGGCAATCTACACGAGCACTGCCTCAACACTGCCAGGCAGGGTGTCGAACAGCCAACCGTGTCGGCACGGGCACACAGGGGCAACCTTGTCAGCCACCTAATCTTTCTCCACACACAGACGTAGCGAGATCACACACAGAGACACTATACGCCCCTCTCCTAAGCCCAAGCCGGAGAGGGAGCAGTAGCGTGGGGCCTTTCAGTCAGTTAAATCGAATTGATACACCGCAGTCATGCCTTTTGCCGCATCTTTGTTAAAGTTTTGTGGCATCGCGTCCATCACCTGCTGCACCGAGGTGACAGCAGAGCCGCCCCGCCCTTGCGTAAACAGGTTCTGCAGTTTCAGTGCTAACCCCATGTCGCCTGCAATTTTGAGCTTCCCCGTCATGAACGCCATCTGTCCATTGAGTTTGCCGTTGATCATGTCCAGGTAGTCGCTTTCCTTCATGGTGATCGTGATGTTAGGTGACGAGTGCTTCCCCGGTTGCACATCGATCGCTTCGTTGGCAACTGTGAAATAGAATTGCGTAGCCATGCAGATTATCCTCCTCCGCAGTAAGATCTTTTTACGCTACCACACTCTTTAGCTTCAGGGGAAGCACCACCAACCTGCCTGCGACCCGCATACCCCGAGCATTAAACAGCGGCGCGGGAGAAAACAGGGAGCACCTTTTCCCCGAGCAAGCGGAGGGAGGATAGCACCTGGCGCTGCTCGCGGACGATGTGCCGGAAGAGAAAATGAGTGCAGCCCAGGGTTCGGTATTGTTCGATCTGTGCGACCACTTTCGGATTGATCGACACTCCAGAAAAACGCCAATGCCGTCCCTCATGGGAGACGTCATCTGCGGACCCCAGCTTACGCACAATCTCGAGGCACTCTTCAAACCGGCTGGCCCGTTCTTTCCAGGGAATACCGAACGCGGCGTGCGCCTCCTGCTGTCCTCCCACAGCCGTCTTCAGCGTAAAGCGGCCTTCACATATTCCATCCAGCGTAGCTACCTGCTCAGCCACGGGGTGAAAGAGCGGCAGCATAAACAACGCTCCAATCTGCATAGCGCCGGATACCGCTGAAATGCGACCGATCATCGGCAGGTTCTGGCGGTAGTGATACGGTGTGACATGGGGATCGCCGATCCAGACGGAATGAAACCTCACGTCACGAGCCGTTTGTACCTGTTCCAGCAAGTCACGCACACACTGACGTGAGTCAGCACCGCGTGGGTGGGCGGTGGTGAGCGATAGACCAAAACGAACAGGCGGGACAGTCATCTGCTGATCCTTTGCCGCGCGGGATGAGTGAGGTGTACCTCAGCGGGCAGGCAGGCATAAAGCGACCCGCTGTCGATGGCGTCAGCTACGCAAGAGCAACCCGTGGTTGCAGTAACACCCCATGTTGGGCTTGTCCGCAGCGACTATTCTGTCTTAGATAAGGTGCAGACGATACAATTGGCAATCAATATCTACCCCAGGAAAGGACAGGTTCATGCATAAAACATCGACGCCTGCACGATGGCATTGGTTTTTCTCGGTGATAATGCTCATCGTCTGCATCGGCGGCGCCCACACCTCCCTTGTCGCCCAAGAGTCGCAGCCAGCAGTACAAGCCGCCTTAGAGAAGGTTGCAGACTACTCTACGGTTAAAATTACGACTATCGGGCGCAAGACGGGGAAACCCCACACGAAACCAATTTGGTTCGTCTATAACCAGGGACACTTGTACCTGCAGTCGGGGAAAGGAGGAAAAACCGATTGGTACCAGAACTTACAGCAAAACCCGCAGATAACGTTAAAGATCGATACGCTGACGCTGAACGGGAGGGCAAAATTTATCACTGATCCTCAGGAAGTCGAACGTATTCACGGGTTGTTTCGTAACAAATACCTGGCCGCTCGCATGGCTGGCATCGTGGGGTCATCAATCGGTCACGGCGAAGTGGTCGAAGTAGAATTTGCCCGCTAGTTGGACAGCAGTGGCCCTATGTCATCAGGAAGAAGACGGTAGCCGTTTCCCAACCGCGCGGGAACGGCAGCCAGCCACGGCTAAAGACATCGCTGAGAGTAAAAGCGATCATGATCAGCAACCACAAGAAGCCCGCTCCCACAAAGACCCATGTCAGATGACTACTGTAGCGGACATGCATGAAGTAAAGGATGACGAGGACCGTTTTCGTCACCGCAATGGACAGTGCCATCACGTTGTTGAGCGGCCCCAGGTCGATATATGCCACCGCAACTGTGACGAAAGTCAAGGCAAGGAGCACCGCAAAAATGCGGACATACAGTGTCTGCGGGAGAATGACGTGTTGGGACATTAGTGACGTCCTATGAGGTAAAGAAGGGGGAAAAGAAAGATCCAGACGATATCAACGAAATGCCAGTACAGACCCGAGATCTCGATCGGTGTGTAGTAGACCGCGGAAAAGTGCCCCCGCCACGCCATGACGGTCAGTACGGTTAACACGCCGATGCCGATTACCATGTGCGCTGCGTGGAGACCCGTCATAGCGAAATACAAAGAGAAGAAAAGCTGCGCTTGTTGGGCGTGCGGCCCGGTAAAAACGAACGACGGCCCCGGCACCAAATGCTCTGCAAGTTTGTGTCCGTACTCGACCCCCTTGATGCCCAGAAAAACCGTCCCCAGCAGGATTGTCCCCAGCAGAAAGAGCACAAGCTCCTGCTGCCGCCCCAGTTGGGCAGCGTGCACCGCCAGGGCCATTGTCAAGCTGCTCCCAATCAGTACGGCAGTATTCACCGTGCCGAGCGCCACATCGAGATGATGGCTACCGCTCGCAAACGCCTCCGGGTAGCTCGCGCGGTAGACGATATAGCAGAGAAACAACCCGCCAAAGAACAGGATCTCGGTGACCAAAAACGCCCACATGCCGAGAGTGGTGGCTTCGGATTGTTGCTCCAGATCGTCGAACTGGTGGGATAAGGCGGAAGAGGCTTCAGACGACACCATCGGCCTCCTGGAGAGGATAGGCGTAGGCTTCTCGGGTCACAAGCGGGGTGCGGGAGAAATTGTTGGTCGGCGGCGGCGAGGGAGTTGTCCACTCCAGGCCCGTCGCTTGCCAGGGGTTCGCGGTCGCGATCGCCCCGTACCGTAGTGACCATACGAGATAGATCATCGGGATGAGATATCCCACGCCAAGGATCGAAGCTCCTGCCGTGGACATCACGTTTAAAATCTGAAATTCCTCCGGATAGGCGTGGTAACGGCGGGGCATGCCGAGATACCCCAGGACGAATTGCGGAAAGAACGTCAAGTTAAACCCGACAAAGAGAATGAGCGCGGCGAGGCGTGCCCATCCCTCAGGGTACATCCGTCCGGTCATCTTTGGCCACCAGAAATGGAGCCCACCAAGGTACGCCATGATCGCACCACCGACCATGATGTAATGGAAGTGGGCAACCACGAAATAGGTATCGTGCACGTGTACGTCCAGCCCTAACGATGCGAGGAAGAGGCCGGTGAGACCGCCGATGGTAAAGAGCCCAATAAACCCGAGGGCATAGAGCATCGGCGTGTGATACGAAACCGAGCCTCTGTACAACGTTGCCGTCCAATTAAACACCTTCACGGCAGAGGGAATCGCCACGAGCATACTGAGGAACGAAAAAATCATCCCTGCATACACCGACTGGCTACTGACAAACATGTGGTGCCCCCAGACAAGGAAACCAAGGACGGCGATGGCCACGCTGGAGAACGCGATAAAGCTATAACCAAAAATACGCTTTCGGGAAAAACAGGTGATCAGCTCACTGATCACACCCATGGCCGGTAACACCATAATGTACACGGCAGGGTGGGAGTAAAACCAGAAAAGATGCTGAAACAGCAAGGGATCGCCACCGAGTGCCGGGTCGAAAATGCCGATCTTGAACAGTCGCTCCAGTCCCACTAACAGGATGGCCATCGCCAGGACCGGCGTGCCCAAAATCATGATCAGGCTCGTCGCGTAGTGCGCCCAAATAAACAGAGGCAGGCGAAACCACGTGAGCCCAGGGGCGCGCATGGTGTGGATGGTCACGATGAAGTTCAGACCTGTTAAAATAGACGAGAATCCAGTGATGAAGACCCCTAGCGCTGTCAGAATCACGTGGCTGTTCGCATAAGTACTGCTATACGGCGTATAGAACGTCCAGCCAGTATCGACTCCACCGGCGACTATCGCCCAGAGGGTAAACAGCCCCCCTGCAGTGTAAATGTACCAACTCGCCAGGTTAAGGCGCGGGAACGCCAAATCGCGCGCTCCGATCATCAAGGGGATCAAGAAGTTCCCCAGCACGGCCGGAATCGACGGCACGAGGAAGAAAAAGATCATGATGAGACCGTGCATAGTAAACAGCTTGTTATACGTCTCTGCCAGGACAAGATCTCCCGCTGGCGTCATGAGTTCGAGGCGGATCAAGACGGCAAACCCCCCGCCCAGAAAGAAAAAGAGGGAGATCGAGACGAGGTACAGCCAGGCGATGCGCTTGTGGTCAGTCGTGAGGAGCCACGACCGCACCCCATACCTGACATTGAGATAATGTTCCCGCGACACAGCCGGGGACACGACATCTTCGCCAGCTGCGACAATAGCAGTACTCGTGTGGGGGATCATCGCTCTGCCCTCATCTCATTCGCTTCTCCGAGCGAGCGAATATAACTGATCAACTGTACAAGGCCCTCTTCGCTGACCTGACCACGGTACGTCGGCATAAGAGGTTGATATCCGGCAACGAGCTTTGCCGCCGGATTGAGGATCGATTCGCGAATGTAGGCTTCATCAGCAATCACGGTTTCTCCATTTTGCAACTGCACCGGTCTACCAAACAGTCCGACAAGCGATGGTCCCAACATCACGCCGGGGAGCGTTGCCTTGTGGCAGGTGGCACAACGCAACTCCTCGAAGAGCGCTGCACCTCTGACCTCCAACGAGCTACGACTGCCAGTCGTGCTGGCTCTGCTTCCGTCCAGCCAGTGCTGGTAGTGTACGGGTTCCATCACCACCACCCTGCCGATCATCTCCGAGTGTTTGGTACCACAGTACTCTGTGCAGAATAGATGGTATTCTCCAGGCTGCGTCGCTTCAAACCATGCTGTCGTATACCGCCCGGGCACGACGTCCATCTTGATGCGAAAGGCTGGGATAAAGAAGCTGTGAATCACATCTTCAGACGTCATGGTCAATTTGACGGGGCGCCCGCGTGGCACGTGCAACTCGTTAATCTCCCGCTTCCCTGAGGGATGCTGCAGGATCCACATCCACTGTTTGCCGAGCACATAAATCTCTAGCGCGTCCGCCGGTGGCTGCCTGAGGTCGAAGTACAAGCTTGCCCCCCAACTGAACATGACCATCGTCAGCCCGAGAGGAACAAGGGTCCACAGCAGTTCGAGTCGTGGGTTGTCATGAGGCACCGCTGCCGCTCTTCTCGGGGCCGATCGCCGGTATTTTGTCGCAAAATAGATCACCAGTGAAAAGATCAGCACGATAAAAAAGGCGCTGACCGCAACCAAAAAATAGTAGAGCGCGTCGACCTGCGGAGCGACGGTGGAAGCCTGGGGCGGAAAGAGCGGCAAGTTATATCGCATAGCTATACGTCATATCGAGTCAGAGAAAAACGCGGTCTTGTAGTTATCTCCCACGTTTCTGCCGCTGATCGCGGCGCAACATCACGACGATCAACGCCCCCATAGCTACCACGGTAGCAAGACCAGCCAGCCGCAGCATGTTCATAATGAGCAGGCTGTATTGCCCGGTGACGGGATCGTAGCGATAGCAGAACAATAGCACCTGATCGACGGGTGAGCCGATCTGACCGGCGGACGCTTCCACTAAGCCAAGGCGCAAATCGCGCGGGGCATACTCTATGCCGTAGAAGTAGCGGGCGAGTTTCCCCTGCGGGGTCAACACCATAATACCGCTGGCATGGATATACTGGTTGGTTGTCGCGTCGTAGGTATAGCGGAACCCTACTGCCCGGGCGAGCTGGCGAATGGCATCCTCTTCTCCTGTCAAGAAATGCCAGCCAGCAGCCGCTCCGGAGCGGCCGTACCGCCGCACGTAGTCGCTCTTCTTGGCTGCGGCGAGGGCAGGAGTTTCTCGCGGGTCAAAGCTGACAGCAACAATGTTGAACTCCTCACCGGCATTGAAGGACACAGCTTTCAAACTTCTAAGCAAACCGTCTAACACCAACGAGCAGAGCATGGGGCACTCATAATAGACGAGGGCTAGAATTGTCGGCCGTCCTGGAACGGCGCCGATGTACTCACCAAGCCGGACCGCCTTTCCTGTGTCGTCGCGAAACATCAGCTCAAGGGGGACTTGTTCGTTCAGGCGCTGATCAATCCCTACCCCCCGCAATGGCCCTGGCAGCGTGCCCGCGGTTTGCGCCTGCGCTGGCAGGTTGAGACTGCACACAACCAAGCACACGAACGCGATTTGCGACATGACCCTACAGACGTTTCCGAGCCCCTCGCTGCGCGAGGCGAGGAGGGTTTGCATTCTGCTCTGGTCGAGCGCTTGCAAAGCGTGCATACCGCCTTTCCTTCTTGTCAGGGTGCGGTTGCCTCGCTTCGAGCGGGCAGGCCGCGCTCGGCAAGGAGTGCAAGCGCGCGCTCGATCGGGATACGAACAATGCCCGCATCTCGATTGACCCAAGCATAACTGTGCAAGACCGCATCCTCAGCCGCCCGCAGCTTAAGGAAGTCGGCATGAGGAGCCACCTGCAGACGTGGTTCAAGAGGGGGCTGTGGCTCCGCCATCAATCGCATAGGCGGTACTTCCTGCCGTGCCCGATGTTCGCTCAAGTAGGCAAACAGCCAGCCCATCAGCAAGAAGCTCACTACCACCAGCGTAGCTAAGCCCACTCCAAACAACGCCAGAGGCCGGATATCCAGGGTATAGGACTCGTAATGACCGTGCGGTTGCCGGCTTGTATCTGCCGTACAGTGTCCACCTATCTCACCAGTATGCGGCATCTCGCTCATGATCTCTTCCTTCACGCGGTTCCCGGGTGTGCCACAACAGCTTCCTGTTGCGGGTCGTGCAGCGGCAATAACGACGCTTTTTTCAATTGTCCAAGGAACCCCCCAACCCACATGCCACCTATGCCAATAAGCACCAGCGCGTCCAACAGGTGGAGCGCTCCTCCGACCGTTGGATGAAACTCGGGAGCGATAAACCAATACACATCGATCAGACGCATCACGAGGAGGCCCCCGGCGATGCAGGCGAGGATCGGCGGAGTTTGCTTGGCACGACGGATGAGTAGCAGTAAAAACGGGAGGGCGAAATGATACGTGACCAGTGCAATACCGACCTCCTGCCATCCACCGTGCAGGCGGCGGAGATACCAGGGGATTTCTTCGGTCAGATTGGCCGACCATACGAGGAGGAATTGGGCAAATGAGACATACGCCCAGAGCATGACGAACGCCAGGAGCAGGTTACCCAGGTCGTGGAAATGACTCGGCGTCAGCACTCTCAGCAGGGGCTCTTGCGTTGCCATCAGCCACAGGACGAGGATGGCAAACGCGAGGGCCGTGAGCACCTGTCCGATTATCCACAAAATGCCGTAGATGGTGGAAAACCAGTGCGGATCGAGCGACATCGCCCAATCAACCGCAGCAAAGGTGACGGCACCGCCGTACAGGACCAGTCCTGGTCCACTGAGGGCCTCCATCTGGCGCGCGAGTGCAGGATCGCCAGTCTGGTCCTGGGCGAGCGACCACTTGTTGAAGAAATGCGCGATCCCAATCCAGACGGCAAAATACAGCACTGCGCGGAAGATGAAGAAGGGAACATTCAAGTAGACACTCTTATGCTGTAAGAGGGCATCACCCGCAACCGCTTCAGGCCGGGCCCACATGTAAAGAGAGGACAGGCCGAACAGCAGGGGAACGAACAACACCGCCAGCAAGGGGAGGGTGCGCGTGGCGGCTTCCAGAATGCGGCGGATGACAAAGCCCCATGCTCCACCGACCAAGTGAGAAATCATCACGATGGCTGAGCAGCCAACGGCTATGCTGAGCCAAAACAGGTAAGCGAACAGATAGGAACGGAAAAATTGCACGGGGTTGAGTACCATCCCCACCACACTGAGCAGGAGTCCGCCAATTCCGACCAGCCAGGCACGGCGCTGGAGAAATGCCAGCCGCAGGGATAACGGTGCAGGCCTCTTCACGGGGTCCCCTCCAGCAATCGCC